>Ga0209000_1000031_pt1 | contig 236723 bp, 207 predicted proteins | sample RifGroD2_FD_183998 | JGI IMG/M metagenome (GOLD analysis project Ga0209000, IMG submission 183998) | Groundwater microbial communities from Rifle, Colorado, USA - Groundwater D2 (SPAdes) (version 2) | ecosystem: Environmental > Aquatic > Deep subsurface > Groundwater | place: Rifle, Colorado...
AGAAGGATGACAACAAACAGCCCTGGTTGGATCTGTTACAGACGCCTCAGTATTATGCAGGTTTGAAAGAACGCTACAAGATCGAGCGTAAATTCGGTGAAGCCAAGCAAGGGCATGGTTTAGGTCGTTGTCGCTACCTGGGCAGGCTGGGCTTTGCAGCGCAGGCTTTTCTCACTGCCATTATTCTCAATCTCAAGCGCATGGTTAAATTGTTGACCGGGGTTAATTTCAAGGCACGCGCCTATGCAAGTGAATGACCCGGGCAGGATTGTCGATATTGACCAGGTTACTCCCATTCGGGCAATATTTACCCTGTTTTTGGAGGATATTGTGCTAAATGATCTGAAACTATCTCAAAAATTCCGCCTTTTGTCACTAGTTTGCTGATTTTTTTGGATTTCTTAAACACCCTCTGCTATCTCTTCATCCCACTCCCCTTCGGGGGAGTTTTTGTTTCTTACAATCTCATCTTTTTGCTAAAGAACAAAATAAAGCAGTGGAATAAACATGCCAACTGCCAGCGTAGCATACAGGGGGATTATGGCAAGTCATTGCCAAGAGACTTTTCTTTTTAATTTAAAAAAACCCGGCCAGCATTTTGCTGACGGGTTTTTTGTGTTAGCTGAATAAGATTGGGTTGACCGAAGAAATGGGGACGTAGGATGCTATTCGGTTTCTCCAAACTTCTTCTATATAGAAGACATGGTTGTAACCACTGAGATGATCGCAAAGCTGGTCAGGCACATGGTGATTAAAGCCAGAATGGTGGTCGCGATTCCCGCTGTTTTTGAGCGGGTCCAACCTACCAACCCGATCCCAGCCAGGAAGACGTTTATTGCCCCGAAGATGATGAGCAAAGCAAAATTGCCAAAATTTTCCAATGCAGTGGGAATGGCATTGCTCTCCGCCGCAGATGCAAACAATAACACAAATACCAGTAGAGAATACACGAACATGACAGTTGACCCGGAGAATACAACAATGGTCACAGTGGATAATTTTCCTGGTTTGTCTGTGGAAAGAAGCTGGATCACTGCCGAAATTGCAAAACCCGCCAAAATGCCTGCCAGAGTGGCAAGCGCTCCTGTTTCTTGTAGATAGTTATCAAGGCTCATAGATCAAGTCTCCCAAATTCTTTTAAAAAACAACCACCTTATGGTGATTGAAACGGTAAGCGGTTCATTGATTTAAGCTTGTCCCTCGCGCAGCATCCCCGCAGGGGGACAAGCGGAATCTGTTCTGAACCATACCCTTCCCTAAAATCAGGGGAATATAGGTACCTTCGTGCCTGCGGTAGTGATGAATAAGTAATTTAGTATAACATTTGTTTTCAAAAATTGTCTTTGAATATGTCTTTGATCGTACGTGAAGGTATCATAATCCTAAACTCAATTTGAATTGGAATAACCAGGTATCGGAAGAAACCCATCATTGTCGGTATCTGAGGACATTCCATGCCATTACGGGGATGCACAACAAGAGAAAGTCCTGTTTATTTCAGGAACTGCTCAGCATAATGGCATGAAACCTGATGATCAGAGCTCAATTCTCTTAAAACAGGTTCTTCGACTGAACAATTATCTTTGGCGATTGGGCAACGAGGATGGAATCGGCAACCCTTGGGTGGATTCAACGGGCTGGGTACGTCACCTTTCAATAGTATACGTTCCCTTTTAAGGTGAGGATCGGCTATTGGAATGGCTGACATTAAAGCAATTGTATAAGGGTGCAATGGCATTTGGTAAAGGTCGGCTCGGGAGGTTATCTCAACAATTTTTCCAAGATACATAACTGCAACACGGTCAGAAATATGTTCCACTACACTCAGGTTATGGGCGATGAATAGGTAGGTAAGATTGAACTCTTTTTGAAGTTCTTTTAAGATGTTCAATACTTGAGATTGGATGGACACATCCAATGCAGATACCGGCTCATCGCATACGATGAATTTGGCTTTTAAAGCCAAAGCTCGGGCAATTCCTATTCGTTGACGTTGGCCACCAGAAAATTCATGCGGATAGCGCCGGGCGTGGTAGTATTCTAAACCAACCTTCTTCAATGTTTCAATCATAATTTCATTACGCTCTTTTGGTGAGCCAATTTTGTGGATAATAAGACCTTCAATGATCGATTCGCCAATCGGAACACGCGGATCAAGGGAAGAATAAGGATCTTGGAATATTAGTTGCATATCCCGCCGAATGTGTTTTAATTCATTTCCCCGCAATTTCAAAACATCCTTGCCATTATATGACACAGATCCGGAAGTCGGTTCAATTAACCTCAATATACTCCGGCCGACAGTTGTCTTTCCACATCCAGATTCTCCAACCAGTCCCAAAGTTTCTCCTGCGGAGACCGAAAAGCTTACATTGTCAACAGCCTGAACCCAGGCAGAAGTGCGTTGAAATAGCCCGGTTTTGACCGGGAAGTATTTTACAAGATTCTTTACATCGATTAGGGGATTGATTGGAGTTGGGAAATTAATTGAGTTATTCACTGTCATCACTCCACTTATTTACTCATGAAGCACCAAGAGGGGCTTGATTGTCATCATTATTTTGATATAGCCAGCAGCGCACAGATTGCCCTGATGAAATTTCAATTAAATCAGGCTCCCTATTGGTACAAATGATTAATCCATATTCTTTACGAGCCCGGCAACGTGGAGCAAAACGGCATCCTTTCGGAAGGTCGACAAGATTGGGAACTTGGCCTGGGATTACATCCAATCGATCCTTAATATTCCCTAATAATGGGATTGAGTGGATCAAACCTTGTGTATAAGGATGAAGAGGATGGTCAAATAATGGTTCTACGCCTGTTTGCTCGACAATCACTCCTGCATACATGACTGCTACTCGGTCAGCCATTTCAGCTATCACTCCCAGGTCGTGTGTGATCAGGATAACAGTTGTACCAAATTTTGCCTGAAGGTTTCGCATCAAATCCAATATCTGAGCCTGGATAGTCACATCCAATGCGGTGGTTGGTTCATCGGCAATCAACAATTCGGGTCTTAGAGCAAGCGCCATCGCGATCATTACCCGCTGAGCCTGCCCTCCAGATAGTTCATGGGGGTATGATTTGGCGCGTCTTTCGGAATCCGGTATACCGACTAACTTTAATAAATCGATTGCCTGAGTCCAAGTTTCTTTCTTCATCATATGCTTATGAATCTGAAGGATTTCTGCAATATGATCTCCAGCAGTAAAAACGGGATTCAAACTGGTCTGGGGTTGTTGAAAGATCATCGAAATGCGATCGCCTCGGATGTTAACCATCTCGCTCTCGGCCAATTTCAACAAATCCTTCCCGTCGAACCAGATTTCTCCTGATTCAATTTTTCCAGGATGAGAGATCAGCCTGAGGATCGAGAGAGAAGTTACGCTTTTGCCACAACCCGACTCACCAACCAAACCAAGAACTTCTCCAGGATAGACTTGAAGATCCAACCCATCAACAGCGTTGACAATACCCTCTTCAGTATGAAAATAAGTCTTCAGATTTCTTATATCTAATAGAGGGGATTGCTTGTTTTCTGACATAGTGACTCCGCGTTGAAATTTTCATTCATGATATTGATTCATCATTCGAAGATATATTATTCGGGAGGATAGCCTTTGGTCAATTCCAGGATCAGCTCATCAGGAGAGAGAATTGCACCCGTCGATCGAAGAATTTTCTCACTCCATTCAATAGAGCCACCAGAATTCCAATAATTCTGCGCCAACCAGGCACCACTTTCCGCTGTTATTGTGTGGCCTAAAAACTTTCGAAGAGCAAGATGTGTCTGACTGGCTATCATTTCGGCTACTACATAATTCTGGACATAAAAAGGATAGGAAGTCCAATAGGAATTGTCTGCCCAGGCGAGTGTTGCATCGGAAGGCATTTTCAAATAATCTGCTTTGATGGTTTGAAATACATTAAGAAAATCGGCTTCAGGCTCCGCATACATCCGCCATTCAAATTCTGCCTGGCTGATCAGGGTTCGCATATGAACAACCGTGCTGGTTCTCCAAATCGATTTGTTCTGTTTTGCTATTTCTTCTGGTAAATTAGCCGAGTTTAATAGCCACTCCGGGTCATCAACAAAACGAGCCATAGTCTCAGCCATGCCTTCACAGAAAGGTCCCGGCTCGTCGCGGAAGAGATGGTATGGTTGAGTGATAAAGGATGAATGCATGGCATGGCCAATCTCATGGAAGAAAGTGGAATAATAAGATTGCCCGTTGCTCGGATTGATCAAAATGCGAATATCATCGGGTACGTGGATAGTTACACATATCCCCTGGAAGGGGATATCCACAAAATCAATGCGCACACGAGCTAACGCTTCAGTGAGCTTAATTCGGTCAGCCAACCATTGAATTGATTTTGTTAATTTAGTGGTTGTAAAATATTCATCGGGTAAAGATTTAAACTGGGTTACTGCAAACAACAAATCCTGGGGATAAAGGTTGGATTGGTGTAGTCTTTCAGCGGATTCGCTTAAAAATGATTGATAAGTGGAATCTGTTTTCTGGATAATGGAACCAAACCACTCATTTAATTGTGTTCGGCTTAAACCCTGCAGCATCAGTCCCAGATCCCCGAAGTGGGCATATCCCATTTCTTGAGCGATATGATTTCGACGGTGGACCAACTCTTTCACATCTTTTTCAACCAGCTCGGATAGCTTATCAAAACAATGGAATGCCTCCTGCCGAAGCTCGATATCCTTCTCCGTTCGAAGAATCTGTCGAATATCAGTTCTGGAAGCTTTCCTACCGGCGATGGTAATTGGATAATTTACAATTGCTTGTTCGATCTTTGAGCGTAATTTGTAAACGGATGGATTGGATTCAACCCTGGCATCCTTGATCAACCTATCCAATACCAACAATACTCGACGGAATACAGGATTTTCAGCGGTATTTAAAAACTCGTTGACAATATCCTGAATTTCTTTATTCAATAGAATATTTGTCCGGCGAACTTCCAGGTCAAACTGATCGGATGCTGATAAAAGTCCTTGATTCTTTAACCAACGCCCTTCCTCATATGCCTGGCTGAAGGTTTCAAGTTCGCCATCCATGTGTTTAATTAGCTTTTGCGCTTCCATTTCGTTCATAGTTCGCCTGCTCCTTTACTTTTCGGAGAAATGATAATTGTTGGTCGTTTGATATGATAAAGGTTATTCTATGCTCATTAGATTCTAAATAGGAAAATTCCGGAAGATAATATTTCCATCCTTCATGACTAACTTAATGTTTTCGATTGCATAAATATCACTGAGTGGATCGCCATCAATGATTACAAGATCCGCTTTAAAACCTTTTTTTATGGATCCTGTCTGGCTTTCCAATCCAAGAAAGCGAGCCGCCTGGGACGTTAATGCCTTGATCGCCTGCGAATGGCTATAGCCGGATTTGATCAAGGCTTCGAGTTCGACCGCCATTTTCCCGTGGTTGCCATCTGTCCCGACGACGATGGGGACATTTTCCTGAATGGCTTTTATCAACATTTGATGGATGATTTTAGCGACCTTTATACAGCCTTCACGGGAAAAATCCGGGCTGCTCGGCTCATCAATAATGGCAGCAATGATCCCATAGGTACTGCACAGATAAATTCCTTTTTTGGCCATCTCATGAAGCTGGGATTGGGTCAGGTAAAAACCGTGCTCGATTGAATCCACTCCGGCCTCAATTAAGGAATCCACCCCCGGACCTCCATGTGCATGGGCGGAGATTTTCTTTCCCAGGCGGTGGGCTTCATCCACAGCGACGAATATTTCTTCCCTGGTAAAGTCGGACATGTTCGCATCAGAATTTGGCGTAGAAATTCCACCTGTGACCATGATCTTGATCCAGTCTGCTCCATGCTTGACTTCTTCACGGATCGCCTTGCGAATTTCCCAAGGTCCGTCTGCCTCAATTTCATCGTACCAGCCATGTCCGCCGGTGCGACAAATCCATATGCCAGCGGTCAGCAAACGAGGACCAGGGATCATGCCAGCTTCGATGGCTCTTTTCAAGGACAGGTCAAGGCGCTCATGTTCTCCGGCATTGCGGAGAGTTGTTACGCCGGCTTCAATAATCGTCCTAACTCTTGCTGCGCCTCTCACTGCAAGCCAGCCTAGAGGTTCTTGAGCCTGAGCAAATTCATCGCCCGGATCAAGGCAGACGTGATCGTGACAGTCAATGAATCCTGGAAGAATGGTGAACCGGCTGAGATCAAGAAATTCTTCGGATCCAACAGGTTTGCTGTCACTTATCGATTTGATCAAACCATCGGAAATTGTAAGCCAGACCCCTTTGAAGGGTTCTTCGTTTTCACCGTCAATCAACGTACCGCACAAGATATTTTGTGACATAAGTGATTACCTTTTCGAGGAAAAATATTATTCAGGCTGTATTTTCGGGCAGCTACTCTCTTGTATAATAAGGGGTGTGGAGGCTAAACAAGTATATTCTGGAAGGTAATATTTCCATCCTTCATGACTAACTTAATGTTTTCGATTGCATAAATATCGTTGAGTGGATCGCCATCAATGATTACAAGATCTGCTTTAAAACCTTTTTTTATGGATCCTGTCTGGCTTTCCAAACCAAGAAAGCGAGCCGCCTGGGACGTTAATGACTTGATCGCCTGTGAGTGGGTATAACCCGATTTGATAAGGGCTTCCAGCTCGATCGCCATTTTCCCATGGTTGCCATCCGTCCCAACGACAATGGGAACATTTTCGTGGATGGCCTTTGTCAATACCCGGGGGATGTTTTCAATGTACTTTATACAACCTTCACGGGAATAATCCGGGCTGGTTGGTTCAGCAATAATGGCAGCAATGATCCCATAGGTACTGCACAGGAAAATACCTTTTTTAGCCATCTCATGAAGCTGGGATTGGGTCAGGTAAAAACCATGCTCGATCGAATCCACTCCAGCTTCGATCAAATAATCCACCCCCGGACCTCCATGTGCATGGGCGGAGATTTTTTTCCCCAGGCGGTGGGCTTCATCCACAGCGACGAATACTTCTTCCCTGGTAAAGTCGGATGTTGTGGCATCAGAATTGGGGGATGTAAAATCGCCTGTGACCATGATCTTGATCCAATCTGCCCCATGCTTGACTTCTTCACGGATCGCCTTTCGAATCTCCCATGGACCATCCACCTCTTTCTCGTCCCAATACCCGGCTCCTCCAGTTCGACAAATCCATAAACCGGCAGTCAACAAGTGAGGTCCTGGGATCATTCCAGCGTCGATGGCTTTTTTTAAGGATAGGTCAATCCGTTCATGCTCTCCGGCATTACGTAGGGTTGTCACGCCGGATTCAACAATCATTCTTACATTAGCTGCACCTCTTATTGCGAGCCAGGCCAGAGGCTCTTGAGCTTGTGCGATTTCATCACCCGGATCAAGGCAGACGTGATCGTGACAGTCAATGAACCCTGGAAGCACAGTATATCGGCTTAGATCAAAGTAATCACCACTTCCAGCAGGTTTACTATCGCTTAATGATTCTATCAGACCATCGGAAATCGTAAGCCAGGCTCCTTTGACGGGCTCTTCATGTTCACCGTCAATCAGCAGACCGCATAAGATGGTTTGTGCCATAAGTGATAACCCTTTCTAAAAGAGACTGCTGATTATTTCTCGGTATTGATATTTTCCACAGAAAAGTGGTTTTGAATATATGATTGGCTGGGACTAAATCCGGTTTCTCAAACGGGGATCGAGCATCTCCCGGATGCCATCACCTATTAAATTGAAAGCGACCACGGTAATAAAAATTGCCAAACCGGGGAAAATCGAAACCCACCAGGAAGCTGGAAAGACAGTCCTCCCTTCACTTACCATCAATCCCCATTCTGGAAAGGGTCTTTGTGCACCCAACCCCAAAAAGCTAAGGCTGGTTGCGGTTAATACCACATAACCAAAATCCAGGGAGGCTTGAACGATTACTGGAACCATAACATTCGGTAAAATGTGTTTTAACAATATTCGAAATTTACTGGAACCTAAAGCACGGGCTGCTTCTATAAATTCCTGGTTAGAGACAGATAACGCCTGGGCGCGCACAAGGCGTGCGTACCAGGGCCACCAGGCGATCGTGATCGACAGGAGGGCATTCATAAGGCTGGGGCCAAGTGCTGCGGCAACCCCAAGCGCCAGCACAAGGGATGGAAAGGCAAGAAAACCATCGGTAATCCGCATGGTAACCTGATCGATCCATCCCCCATAATAACCCGCGATCCCGCCGATGAAGGTGCCGAGTATGGCGGCCAGTAATACAACAGTCACACCAACTTGTAATGATAGACCCGTGCCAACCATCACGCGACTGAAAATATCACGACCAAGAGAGTCCGTACCCATCCAATACTTCTCGCTGGGAGGTTGTAAATTCTCATCCATCCTCCTGGCTGTCAAGATATCCTCTGGGTAGGGCACCCAATATTTTGCCGTTAAAGCGATCAGTACTAGGATCAGGACAAGTAAGAAACCGGACGCAGATAAAGGGTTCTTAATAAACCGGCGGACAAGAAGCCGAAGCGCATTCTTTTGGACAGGAATCGCTATTTCACTTACAGGTATTTCTTTGAGGTCACTTGTAATCATAAAATCACCTATCCAAACGAATCCTGGGATCAAGGAAACCATAGCTGACATCGACGATAAAATTTACAATGTTATAAACCAGGGCGATTAAAAGCGTGACACCCATAATGGCCGGGTAATTTGCCTCCTGTGCTGCATTTACTGCATACCGACCTAATCCAGGCCAGGCAAAGAGAGCATCAATAAGAAAAGTGCCACCAAGTGTATAGCCGTAGGTTAATCCGATCACAGTGATCGTGGACAATAAGCTGTTCCTGATCGCATGTTTGTATACCACACGCCTTTCTGGAATTCCTCGAGCGCGTGCTGCTCGAATATAGTCAAGCTGAAGGATTTCAATCATATTTGCCCGCATCATTCGGACAATGATAACGAGGGTTGGACATGCTAAGGTTATGGCAGGCAGGGCGATATGCACTAAGGCACTCTTAAAAAATGGCCAGTTGAACGTCAGGAACGAGTCAACCAGGTACAACCCTGTAATTGGTTTTAAAGGGTTAGTGATTGAGATGATTGTCGACACTCGGCCAGCAATTGGGATGTCTGGATTCTTTATTACAGCCATTTGAAACAGCAACGCTAATAAGAAGACCGGGATTGATACACCCGCCAGAGAAACCAGTCGGGTTATGTGATCAACCAGGCTATTTTGTTTTATAGCTGAAATCACGCCTAATGGGATGCCAAAGATAACCGTAATGATCATCGATACTGTTGCAAGTTCCATTGTGGCCGTGAAATATTCTTTTATGTCTACCAGGACTGGACGGTGAGTCTCGAGAGATGTTCCTAGATCCCCATGTAATAACTGGTTAAAGTAACGAAAGTATTGAATGTGGAGAGGTAAATCCAGCCCCATCTCTTTTTCAATAGCAATGATTTGTTCTACTGTCGCATGCGGACCGGCCGCTTTACGAGCGGGATTTCCCGGTATGACCCTCGATAAGAAGAAGGTGATTGTTGTTACGATGAATACCATAAGAATGGTATAGGCTAACCTTCGTGCAAGGTACCCTGCCAAGAGATGCCTCCTTATCGTAATTTTTGATTAGAGGTAAAGAAAAACTCTGGCCTTTCTTTATGTGGACACCAGACTGGTTGAAAACCAATAGGACGCTTAGCTACTGAATAGGTCTCACCTGGTGCCCCAGGTGAGACCCGTAGGCAATAATTTACGAAACGAAGAACCTTAACTTGATCAGCGCAATCAAGTCAATGCTTTTAGGCTATGGTTTTTCAATCCACATATCATACATATTGAATGTGTAGATGTAGTGCGAATTGAAGACGTAGCCCTTTACATTATTGCGAAATGGAATGGCTGCATAATAGTCAAAAGCCCAGATGGCAGCATTATCTGCGACGATCAACTCCTGAGCCTGGTGTAATATTTCATATCGTTTCGTCATATCCACTTCAGCATCCGCCTGGGTGAGAAGATCGAAAACTTGTTGGTTGTAGTAAAAGTAATCCTTTTCTTCCCTGCCACCACCCCACCAGAATTGACCTGCTACACCTGTAATGTAACCAACACCATCCGGATAATCGTCCCACCAGTCTGCGATCACGAGGTCCGGAGCTGTTTCCTGGTTGGACATATTTTCCGTCATTGCACTCCACCCGAGAGGTTCTGATGTAACAGTAAAACCAAGGTCGGTGAGAGTGACTGTGAGAGCATCGAGCAGTTTGGTGCCCCAATCATGACTTCCGTGAGTGATCTTGATGGGTGTGCCTGTTTTAATGCCGGCATCTGTCAGCAATTGACGTGCCTTATCCATGTCCTGGTGGTACTGGAATAAGTCGGATGCAAATCCTGGTTCGCCATCCGGTAGAGGACCGAATGATTGGCTGGCTTGTCCTTCGAAGGCGACATTGACTATGTTTTCATAAGGGAAAGCCCAGGAGATTGCCTCGCGCACCTTATTATCTTGGAAAATCCCTTTTTTGGTATTGAAGAGAATAAACCAGTTGAAGTTGCTTGTATTTTTTGGAGCTTGCACTACTGTGATCTCGGGGTTGGTCATCAGTGTTATGGTATCGTCAACGCCCGGGTAATTGGCAGACATGATTTCACCGCGTTCGAGCATCTGCCGCATTGTGGAGGATTCGGGGATGATTTCAGCGATGACATGCTTGATATTCTTTTCTGTCCAGCCTCTCCAGTATTCCGGATAGTAATCCAGAACAACAACTTGCTGACGATCCCACTTGGTCAGCATATATGGCCCAGTTCCGATCGCATGATCCTGCAACCAGGTTTGAGCCATGTCACCATCCACCTCATGCTGCATGACACTTGGCGAGACGATTGGAGAACCGTAGCGGTTGGCGATCAGGGTGGGAAAAAAGGGGAATTGTTGGGTGAGTACAAAATCCACTGTGAATTCATCCACAACATTGACTTCTTTCAGCATCCAAAAAGCCCAGGCGAAACCCTTACCAATGGTAACCATGCGGTCGAATGAAAATTTGACCGCTTCTGCATTAAAGGGAGTGCCATCTTGGAAAGTAACATCTTGGCGTAATGGAAACGTATAAGTCAAACCATCCGTCGAGACAGTATATCCTGTTGCCAGCGCAGGTTCCAATTCGCTAGCCGAGGAACCCTTGTAATTGAGTAAGGATTCATAAACCAAGCGGGTAATTCGATCTGAACCATCATAAATAATGGCTGGATCCACCAGAGTAGGCTCCTGGCTGGTTGCAAAAATGAATGTATCGAGATATTGAACAGGTGGTTCTGTTGGAGCAACGGTGGGCTGAATTTCTGAGCTTGTTGGTTGTGAACCCGTAGTCGTAGGCGTTGCAGTGGTTTTTGGAGAACATGCGGTTATCACCATAACGAGCAAAACACAGAGAATGGTGATCTTGTAAAACGGTTTGGTTGTGTTCATTTATTTGTCTCCTTTGGCAAAGAAGTGAGTTCCCCATGCCGGGGCAGGGGGGTCGTGCTGGTCATTCCGAGAAGACAGGTTCATCTTCTTGAAATCCCGTACGATTTGAGTAATTTCTTCAACAACAACATTTAAATAGGTATTGCCATCTTCAGCATTAGCCTTCCGCGGATCTCCCATCATTCCAAGAGGAGTAACCGTGCTCCAATATGGCATCAAAATGACTGGAGCATCTTCTGCACCGAATCCAAACGCTGAACTATATGGGATTTCGGCTTTCTGGGCCTTACTCATATCTACCGGATCAGGGTTAAACGCCAAATAGCATGAGGTTTCACCGAAACCACCATGATCCTGCGAACCTGTTAGACCTTGAGCTTTTGCGTACTCTGCATCAATTTTCATGGCTTTTGGCGTAGAGTAATAGGTCATGACCCCGCAAAGTACACCCGGGTTGCGGTTATTGACAATGCGGGCAGCAACATCCAAAGCTGGTTGATTACCCCCATGCCCGTTTATTATCAATATACGTTTAAACCCATGGTGTCCGAGACCCAAACAAATCTCACTCACCATATTGATATATGTAATTTCAGTAAATGTTAGTGTACCAGGGAAATCCATATGGTTGTTCGCCAGACCAATGGACAATGGTGGAAGTACAAGAACTTGATCCGGAATTAATTCGGCAACGCGCTTACAAACTCCCTCGGCAATCACCGTATCTGTATCTAATGGACAATGAGGACCGTGACCCTCAATGCTGCCCGTAGGTAGCAATACCACTCGTTCCTCTGCAATGGCCTCTTTAGTCTCTGGCCATGTAAGTTGACTATAGATGGTTTTTTTCGTCATAATGTCAGGTCTTCCTCCATAAAATACATATAGAAATTCGAAAGTCCGTGAGCGGAATCAAATTATCTTCCGATGGAAAACTTAAAATTCAAACTCTAAATATTTTTATATTGCAATATGAAATTTCTCCTTTCAGAGAGGGGAGGGTGAAAATTTCGCAAATACTTTCTTTATTTCAAGATTGTAACACTACAATTGTCTACAAGATACGATAATTGTAATACAAAAATATCAATTTTGGAAAAACGATAATGAAAAATTATGGTTTCTCCAACTTGGAAGATATGCGGATATTTAATGTGGGAGGTATAAGCCCTAAACGATATTTTCACTGACGGGAGGGTTTTCTAATGAACCGCAACCCCCTGAATGATAGAACAGAATCCGTTTGTTTTTTTTAGGAGTGAATTTTAAGAAATTATTTACTTAATTTATCATAGTCTACAGCATAACGTCAACCAGACACCGAATGACGGGAAAATCATATTTTTCGACCTCTTTAGTTGCACTTGCTACTTGAATCTACGGGATTAATCAAACCGATATTCTGGTAATATTATTGTCCTGCGGTAACTTTGCTGGCGAAATTAGTGCAACCCATACAAGCTGTTATAGTTTCGCTACCGCGTGTAAGTGTACCCAAATATTGTTTTCTCCCATCGTGAGCGACCCAACCTTCCAAATTAAAAGCAAGGGTGCCATCTGCCGGGATCCATTCGCCGTTATATTTGCGGGCAATGTGAACATGCGTCCCAGTCGCCGTCATACCCCTCCCCTCACAGGATGGGTGTCCAAGTGAGTCTCCAGCGTTTACTTGGATTCCAACCCCTACACGGCCATCGGTAGCGATATGCAGGTAAATTATGTTCCATCCTGTTCTTTCATCCCCATCGCCATCCAAATCAAGAACAACAATACCGGTTTCAGATCGAGCGATGACACCATCTGCTAATGCAGTTGCCCAAAGGTCGGATGGTTCACATACGCCCACGTTTTTGGGAGGTGCAAAATCGATCGCCGCATAAGGCTCAAGGGTTCCCCAACCCGAATGAGGACCTCCTGTTAAGCTCCAGGTTTCGCCCGCATGGAAAGGGAAGAGAAAAAGAGGTTGCTGTAAACTTGCTGGAATATGCGCCTCCAGCACTTCCCAGGGATTCCCGAACAAATCTTTGAATGTTTTGGCCAACCCATCTGGTCCAGTTGCAAAAGCATATTCACTTTCCGGTTTTTCCAAAAAATATGCCTGTATGGCTACAGTGGCAGCGTTTTGCCAGGGATCGGGTCGTTCAAGCTTGCCATCCGGATGTTCAAATGTTTTTATATGGCCGCTTCTCCAGTTATAAAAACCATTGTTAAGTATATTTGCCGCCCATACCAACTGCAAATATAAACCCTCATGTTCAATATCATTGTATCCAAGCATATACTTCGTTTCAGGAGGTTGTGGATCTGTTAAAGCATGGGTCTGGTACTCAAGTAAAGTCAGCAGCATTTGCGGGCTGATGCTGAAATTTAATGCCACCAGATCAACGATATCCGCTCCGGAACGGGTCAAGCCTCCAGCATAAGCAAGGTAATCTTTGATCCAGCCTGGATGAAGCGCAACAAATTCGCTCGTTTTGAATTTTACTGAAAGAGGACCATTAATAAAAATATTATCCGGCACAATCTGATAAGACGTACCCCATATTGGCAAATAATAGATCGGGATTTTCATAGGCATACCCGGAGGCAGAGTCGTAGCATCCTGCGGGATATTAGGGTTGGCTGCCCTGATCTCTGTTTCCGTGGTATTGAAATGTACCGCAAGTGAAGGTAGAGTATCACCCGGTTGAGCCAAATAATCCACCAACTCGCCCGGATAATAAGTCGGTTGGGCAGCCAGCGCTGTTGAAGGGATCTGGCTCGGAGAAATCGTCACATCATTTGTAGGCAGGATTCCACGAGTAGGGAGCGAACATGACAAAATAAACAAGGCGCAAATCAAAAGCGGAAATATTCTTCTTATCATTGTCGTGTAGTGTTTAATAATATACTTCTGAATTTGGAAACCCGAAAATTCCTCAAGGCTTTAAATACTTGATCGCAGGGGATGAAATTCAGCAGAGAAACACGAACGAGTCATTGCTCTCTACATTTTAAACATATATTAATGATTAATCAATAGAAGGTTTAGAGGTATCACGATCGGGGGTTGATTACTTATTTTCCTTTACCTTAGCCTTGTTTTCATTTTTAAACCAGCCTGTCTGTCTCAGCCTCTTTGCTTCGGCGTCTTCGCCGCCTCCACGTGCGGCCACCGGTTTCTCCTGGACCTCTCCGGTGGCCTCAGAGCAAATAAGGAAGCGCCTTTGGCGACTTAATTTTTTCCAGGCTTGGAGTTGATACTGACCCTCGAACCTATGGCGAAACCCATCGTTTCATCGTCATGCCGCTTACCTTCCGAGCGGCGGGTCGCCGGAGGCTGGTAGGAGCAAAGCTGCGGCGATCAACAGAAGTAGGGGAAGGAAGCGGTTCGGGTGCATGGTTAATTTTTAGATACGAAATCCTTTATCAATGACTGAATGATAGAACAGAATCCGTTTGTTCTTTTTTTAGGGTGAATTTTAAGAAATTATTTACTTAATTTATCATAGTCTACAGCATAACGTCAACCAGACACCGAATTACGGGAAAATCATATTTTTCGACCTCTTTAGTTGCACTTGCTACTTGAATCTACGAAGTATAAAAAAGGGGAAATTTCCGGAAAAGTAAGGGATGGGCTAAAACTTATCTCAACAGATAAGACATTCAGTCAATATTTAATTGGTAGTACTACAATCTTCCCCGCTGCTCAAAACGTAAACCAGCCAGAAATTTCTCTAAACGATGGAAGACCCGAAGGGTTTCCAAAACCCTTCGGGTCTTATATATCTGTGCCCCAGGCGGGAATTGAACCCACAACCTTGGCCTTAGGAGTGCCCTACTCTGTCCATTTGAGCTACTGGGGCGAGGTGAAGAAGATTATATCGCGATTTTGAGAATATTTGGCTGTCTGCCGGCCTTGACAGGCAGGCTCAACCTGTAAGGATTTTTTTGATTAATCCCGGCCCGGCAAAGATCAGTCCGGTGTAAACCTGGACCAGGGTCGCCCCGGCCTGCAAGCGTCTATCGGCATCGGCGGGTGTCATCACTCCGCCCACGCTGACCACCGGGATGCGCCCACCCACGTTTCGAACGATTTTCTCCAGCATTTTCAGGCTGAGAGCCTGGAGCGGCGTTCCGCTCAGCCCGCCGCTTTCAACAGCCCTGGTTGATTTTAAATCGGGACGCGACAACGTGGTGTTGGTGGCAACGATTCCATCCATGCCTGTGGCCAGGATCACTTCCAGGGCATCCTCGAGCTCATTCTTCTCCAGGTCGGGAGCCAGCTTGACCAGCACCGGTATATTGCAGGGTAACGAAATCCGTTCACGTGCAATGGCTCCCAGCAGCTCATTCAACATCTGGCGCCCCTGCAGGCGGCGCAGCCCAACTGTGTTGGGTGAGCTGATGTTAATGGTCAGGTAATCAGCCAGTGGGGCAAAGATGTGCATCAAGCCGATGTAATCCCCGGCCGCTTCTTCCAGGGGAGTATCTTTGTTCTTGCCCAGATTAACCCCCAGGACAATGGACGAAGGACGTTGGATGGCAGCCAGCTGCCGGGTCACAAAATCTGCACCGCGCCCCGGAAAGCCCATGCGGTTGATGACCGCCTGGTCTTCCACCAGGCGGAAGATGCGCGGCCGGGGGTTGCCCGGTTGCGGACGTGGTGTGACCGTGCCTACCTCGATGTGACCGAACCCCAGTGCAGCCAATCCGCGCACAGCCACCCCATCCTTGTCATATCCGGCTGCCAGTCCGATAGGATTTTTGAAGGTCAGCCCAAAGGCGCTGACCGGATTATCCGGAGCGGCGTACCTTGCCTGTAACAGCCAGCGCGCCAGGGGAAAAATGCCTGCCAGCCGCACCAGGTTAAGGGTCAGGCTATGGGCGTTTTCGGGGTCAAGGCGGAACAATACGGGGCGTAAATATTTATACATTCTATTAATTAAAAGCGGTTGGGCGCTTGGGATCCTGGTAATGCGCAAAGACTTCTTCCAGCATGACCTGGTCCGTACGGGTCCTGGAAAGGGGCGGCAGTTCGTTCAGATTAAAAAAACCAACTGCCAGGGTTTCGTTGCTGGTCTGGGGCTGACCCCCTGTGATGCTGCATTGGAAGATGAGCTTGTAGGCGTGGTAAAACTCCAGCGGGGCGACATGGTTGGCATCGTAAACGGCAATTACTTTATCCACATGCACCTTAAAGCCGCTCTCCTCCCAGACTTCGCGGGTCACCGTTTCAGCTGGAAAGTCACCGATGTCAGCCCAACCGCCGGGCATGGCCCAGCGCCCGTCTGATTGTTCCTGGATCAGGAGTATCTTCCCGTCCCGGATAATTGCGCCGCGTACATCGATCTTGGGTGTGGCATAACCGGCCTGCATGGAAAAACTTTGCAGCACAGCCTCTTTTGATTCGCTGGAGTGGCTGGCCAGCATTTCGGCAGCCATCTCCTTAAGTTGCTGGTAGCGTTCCAGGTCAAATTCGTTCTTGCAATAAGTCAATCCAGCCTGGCTGATGGTAAAAAGCTGGCGTGCCCAGCGCAGCAAATCGGGGACCTGTTCTCCCATCACGCGCCCTTCCGTGGTTGCTTCAACATCTCAATGGCTTTTATAATGCGGCTGCGGCGGGTTTCCTCGCGTTTGGCCTCCAGGATGGCGCGCACATGCTCCTTTTGGTGAGTGTAAGCCAGCTTCTCGAAGGCTGCTTTGGCCAGCGGCTCTTTTTCTAATGCCTGTTGGAAATCTGCCGGCAGTTCCACACTGCGTGGCTGGGTATCTTCCTCCAGGATGATCTCCACCATGTCGCCAAAACTCTTACCGACGGCAAGGCGGATCTCTTTGAGAATGCCGAGGATGTGGCAGGGTTCACCCATGCGTACCAATGTGCCACGGTAGGGCTGCCCATCAATGCTTGCATTCACCGGCACGCGCTTTTTCCCAAATGCCAGCTCCACGTCAAAGGGGATGCGCGCGAAGGCTCCGCCCCCGCCGGCGTTTTCAATAGTGGCATGGAAGGTGTACTTTTGGCTCATGGTTGTTATTTTAGCACGTTTGGATGGGGCTGTATGGATGGCGCCAGGGAATTCTGATCGGGCAGCGTGTACTGTGTCAGAATTTGTGCCTAATTTAAATGGCGTCTCATTATTTCAGGTCAGATCAGAAAACATACCCCCAAAATTTCATCCAAAAGGTTTGCCGGCGCTGGCTATATTTTTGGTCTCCACAGGTACGAACTTATCGTGCAATATTCCTGAAATCCCAGTGAGCGGTAAACATTGATGCCCATCTTGGAGGCTTGCAGGATGCCTGCTTTATATTCCTTTTCACGGGCTTGAAGCAGGGAATGCAGGGTCAACCATGCACCTATCCCGCTCTGACGTGCTTCAGGGATGGTGCAAACAGCATAAATCCCAGCCACTCCCGCGGCCAGGAAAAGGAGGGATGTCGCCACAGGTTTGTCATTCAACCAGCCTATATAAGCCAGCGTGGTTTCCGGGTCTGTGTGGCGTAAAAGATTGTACCAGGCATCCACAAGGGGATCATGGGGAGTGGAAGTCTCAAATCCCTGTGCCATGATACGGCTCCATTGCCGCCAACCTGCCTCGTCCTGCGCCAATTGGATGGATAGACCTGGCAATGCTTGTAAATTCTCATTCAGATACGCCAGGTCAACCGCCATGCCGGGGTCTTCATCACGCAGGCTAAAGCCGTGTTCTTCCAGGCGCTTTCCCAGGTCTGCCGGTTGGGTGGATGGGCCTGTCCACCAAAGCATAGGGACCTTGTGCAAGCTGGCGTCAGAGATAACGGACTGGATGGCCGCTTCCACCTGTTCGGGTGCCAGCCGGGCGTCCATGACGCTGTTGAACAATGCGAAAGGTTCATGGGTGATCGATTTCTTAAATCCAGCTCGAACACTCATATGCGCCCGTCCCATCCTTCCGAAAACGGGAATCCAGGCAAACAAGTTTTCTTCGATGGCAATTGTAAGTTTGGCAGGTGATAGATCCTGCAGGATGTCGCTCATCAGTAAACCTCCGCAACCATATCGGATTTTGAAAAATATCGAACATCAACAGGATGCTTGATGAGGTTGCACATCTCTTATTATCGCGCTATTTGTGAAAAAAAGTACCATCTTCAAGGCTGTGATCTGTAATGGGTCAATGCAGAAATCCATGACTGGTTCTTTTTCTTAGTGAGGCGAAAGCATGTCTTCCGGACGGACATATTTGTCGAATTCAACTTCGCTGACAAAACCACTCGCGATGGCCTCTTCCCTGAGTGTACTGCCATTTTTTAGAGCTAATTGGGCGATCCGGGCAGCCTTATCGTATCCGATGTGAGGGATCAAAGCGGTTACCAGCATCAGCGATTTTTCCAAAAATTCAGAAATGCGCTCAAGGTTGGGCTCGGTCCCCACAATACAATTATCGCTGAAGCTTATGACGGCATCTCCGAGCAGCCGGATGGATTGGAGTACGTTGTAAGCGATGACCGGTTTGAAAACGTTGAGTTCAAGCTGTCCCTGTGCTCCTGCAAAAGTGACCGTGGTGTGATTACCCATCACCTGGGCGCATACCATTGTCATGGCTTCACACTGGGTCGGGTTCACTTTTCCAGGCATGATGGAAGAACCCGGCTCGTTTTCAGGCAGGGAGAGCTCCCCGATCCCGGAGCGCGGCCCGGACCCCAGAAGGCGGATGTCATTGGCAATTTTATTCAGGCTGACCGCCAGGGTGTTCAACACCCCGGAGATCTCCACCATCGCATCATGCGACGCCAGCGCTTCAAACTTGTTTGGGGCAGAGCTGAAAGGCAGACCAGTGAACCGGGCAACTTCCTCTGCAAACATTTCCCCAAAACCCGGCTTTGAGTTCAAACCCGTGCCCACGGCCGTGCCGCCTTGTGCCAGGGGATAAAGTCGTTTGAGACTGTCATTGACCCGATCGATCCCCAGTTTGATCTGGGCGGCATAACCCGAAAACTCCTGTCCCAGCGTGAGCGGTGTGGCGTCCTGCAAATGGGTTCGCCCGATCTTGATGATGTCATTCCAGGCCTGGGATTTCTCCAGGAGAGCTGCGTGCAAGTGCTGCAACGACGGGATCAATAAATGTTGCAGCTGTTCAACCGTGGCGATGTGCATGGCTGTCGGGAAGACATCATTTGAAGACTGGCTGCGGTTGCAGTGATCGTTCGGGTGGACTGGCGTTTTGGAGCCTTTGCTGCCACCCAGGCGTTCGATGGCCAGGTTGGAGATTACCTCGTTGGCGTTCATGTTTGACTGGGTGCCGGAACCGGTTTGCCAGACAACCAGGGGAAAATTATCGTCCAGCCTGCCATCAATGACATCCCGGGCAGCCTCCACAATTGCGCCGCCGATCCTTTCATCCAGGTTGTTCATGGCAATATTGGTTAGTGCCGCGCAGCGTTTGATGATTCCCAGCGCCCGGATCATGGCTCGAGGCAGGCGTTCAGTGCCGATCTTGAAATTAGCCAGGGAGCGTTGTGTCTGGGCGCCCCAGTATTTGTCAGCCGGAACCTGGATCGGGCCAAAAGAGTCTGTTTCAGTGCGGAACTCACTATAATTTTCTTTCATTTTTTTTACGACCTGTGATTCTTGGGATATATATGTGTAGTATAGGCTGATTTCCACTTGAAATCAACCATCCCTTTCTGTCTCCACATCCCTGGCTGTGCATGCTGTTGTAAATATATCAGGCCAGGATCTAACGGTTCTGCAGCCGGGTTGGCACGCCGAAAAAAGAATCGCCACCGAGGATATTCTCAATTTCCAGGCGATTTTGATGCGAGGCGTACCATATCACCAGGTCAGCTTTGCCAGGGCAGGTGGATGAGTCCATATCCACTCCAACCAATCCCGGATTCACCTGTTCAATTTCCCGGACGATATCCCGGTGTTGCTGAACGATCGCGCTTACTTGTGCTTCTGCTGGCAACGCTTTGCATGGCAAATAGTGGTTCCAATTGTCATAAACGAAATTGTCGTAAAGCCGCCTGACGATTTTTGTGCGCGCTTCAACCGCAATTACTGCAAGGCAAATAACCAGTGTAAGGAGCAGGAGACCTGTGATAATTCCTTTTGTTTTGCTCATTTTGGTTCTTCCCGGGTGACCTACATCGAACCGACCGCCAGTACGATCACGCCGATGGTAAAGAGGGTGACGGCCAGACCAAGACCTGTCATCACAATACCAATAGTTTTGTATTTCCTGGTAAAGAGCAGGGTAACGCCAGCTGCCACCACGATCAGCCCCAGGGGGATAAAGAATGTTAGTGGCATAAGGATATTCCTTTCTGAATATTCAATGCGAGGGTTTATGGCATGGCTTCCGCGATGGAGGCGAGATTCCTTTCTTATTATCGCGCCATTTTGGTTAATTGCACCAGCAACGAAATCCTTTTCTACACCCCCCGATTTATTGAGGTGAACCCTTAAATAATTGCTAATGAAAGAACGAAAGCAATCCGATCAATCTTGCATGATCTTCCCCAGCTTTTCTTGAATTTGTGAGATCACCTTCTCCAGGTCCAGCTTATACTGGCTGCACACATCTTCAAGTGAACAAAACCGGCTCATGGAACATCCGGTGCACTCCACATGCATGTCGATCAGTAGGATCGCTGCCAGCGGCGAGCCATCCAGCAATTCGGCTACAGGGGTATGGGGAGATAGCATCGGATGTCCATGGATCTCTTACAGGGTCAAGTTAATGACCGCTGCCCGGGGTCACGGTTCCATTGAATATATCCGGGTTTGGATCACCTTCCACGTACAGGTATCCAGCCAGGCCGCGTTCCATCCTTGCCAGGGCATGGTCCACAAGAATATAGCGCCCGGGCACTTCCAGCTTGAACTCCACCATTGTTGCGCCGCCCGGGGGCACAAGCGTGGTCTGTACATCGGTCAGCGGAGGAGCAGTCAATGAGGCTTGATCATAAACGCGGTCGAAAATTTCGCCGATCACATGGAAGGAGGATATGAAGTTCGGGCCTCCCACCCCAAAGAAAATGCGTACCGTTTCGCCGACGTTGGCTCTCAATGCATGCGTATCGCTTGCCAGGGCCAGGGCTGAGCCGTTGAACACGAAATACTCGGGGTTTTCGTTCAATAATTTGACAGCGTCAGCGGTGACTGCACCGGTTGTGTCGAAGGGCTGGGCTGTATAGATTTCACCCTGCATGACATAGAATTCACGATCCACCGCAGGCAAACCGCCGGCGGGTTCCACCAGGATCAGGCCATACATGCCGTTGGAAATATGCTGTGCGACCATCGGTGTGGCACAGTGATAGACAAACAGGCCGGGGTTGAGCGCCTTGAAAGTAAACATGGTTTCTCCGCCGGGCTGAGTCTGAGTGGCCACAGCGCCGCCCCCGGGTCCTGTAACAGCATGAAAGTCCACCGAGTGTGCCATGCTGCTATCCGGTAAATTTTTGAGATGCACCTCCACTGTGTCACCCACGCGTACACGGATGAAAGGGCCGGGAACTTTCCCGTTAAAGGTCCAATATTTGAAGGTAATGCCATCCGCCAATTGACCGGTTACTTCAACGGTTTCCAGATCAACGCGTACGGCTTCAGGTCCCCGCTTCCCAATCGGGGTGGGAATGTCTGTTGGGTCACGAACAATGTCCACGGCGTTGGGATCTGCCGGTCCTGCTTCCAGGGAAGTATCCGCAGGCATCCCGGTACCGGTGTTATTTGTGCCAGTGCCAGCGGTCTCTGATGAAGTTCCCGAGCCAACGATGAACTTGCCCTGCATGCCTGCCTGGCGGTGCCCCAGAATAGTGCAATAATAAGCAAACGTACCTTCCTTATCCGGGGTGAATTCAACCACCACGCTGTTCCCTTTACCGGCAACATCCTCAGATTTTGCATTAAATCCATCAAAGAAAATGTTATGGGTCGCGCCTTCGCCGCTGAAAAGGGTCACTCTCACCAGATCGCCGGGATTTGCGGTTAGATCCGGGTTGGTTTTTCCATCCAGGTCACTCCCTTTTCCGATATAGATCATTTTGCCATCTGCCAGGGCTGACTCAAGCGTATATTCCACCGTTTTTCCAGCGGCTTGCGTGTCCATGCCCATCGCATCCTGAGTGCTTGCGGAGCTCTCAGGCTGTGAGGCGATCACCGCACCAACCAGCAAAACACCACTCATACCCAGTTTGGCATGGGAAGAATCTTGGTATGTCAACACCACATCTTGTTCCGGCACAGAGAATGTGATCTTGGTTGTTTCCCCTTTCTGGTGGATCACATCAGAATGTATGTTGAGTTCTGGAAAAACAATGTCATGCTCCCCATAGCCACCATTGATAAGCATGACACTGATCTTTTCTCCCGGTTTTGCATGCAGGGACGGGTTGACTGTTCCATTGATGTCTTCATTGACACCGACAAACACGAACTTGCCATCCCGCATATCGGTGGTGAGTATATATTCTGTATTGACGACTGGCGCATCAACAGGGGCGCAGGAAACCAGTAAGACTCCGAGCACCAACGCGCTGATTAATGATTTGAAAATTCTCATGATCTGCTCCTGAAAGGATTATTAGATATACTGGAAAGAAGGGACACATACCTATTGGATATAGCTTATCTTAAAAGGTAGGATTTTGTCTTTGCGCTGGCGCAAGTTAAAAAAACAGCCCGGCGTAGCATGATCTACCCGGGCTTGTAACGGGCGAATGGTTATCTTCGAACGAGATCGTCCGCCAGGCTTACCAATCCATGCGGTTTGCAAATACACACCTTTTCCCTCCCAATTTTTACCATCCCCTGCCTTTCCCACTCTTTTAATGTACGGCTGACCGTAAAGAGCGTCGTTCCGCTCATTTCTGCAATATCCTTCCGGGTTAGTGGAAAATTGATCAACACACCCTCTTCCACCTTTTTGCCATATTGAGATGCTAGCTTCATCAGGATGCGGGCAATGCGTTGCTCCACCCGATCTGTAACCAGTGCTTTTTGGCGTTCTTGTAATTCGGTGATGTAGGCGTGCATTAATTGCATGGCATTAAGTGAAATGGAAGGTTCCATTTCTGCCAATTTACGCAAATGGGCTGTATCCCAGGCCAGGGCTGTGCTGTTTTCCATGGCCTGCGCGGTGGCCGGATAGCCTTCCAGGGGATTGAGTATTGCAATGCCGCCATAAGTCTGCCCGGGCGTCAGAATGCGCAGGGTGATTTGCTGCCCGTTGGGTGTGATCTGGAGCATTTTTACGCGCCCCTCCAGCAATACAAAAGCATGGCTGGCGGCGTCTCCCTGCATAAAGAAAAAGCCATCCTCTTCCACGGAACGTGGTATACATGTCTCCAACACTTGGGCAAAGACGTCTGAACCAACATCTTTGAATAAGCTGGATTGGCGGATAAGTTCCTGCATTTTTCCATCCATAACTGGATTTTACCCCAATATGATGGAATATATATTATATATAATTATCAGCCTGTAATTTCACAGCCTCCCGCCCCAGGATAAAATTTTGGGAATCCCAAACCCTGGCCTGGCGAAAAATCTACTCACCTTGCTCCAACGCAAAGTCAATCTGCCCGATTGAGGATAAGATTAAAGTATGAAAATTCAGAAGCGTTATTTTCCTTTTGTGGTTTTTTCTCTTTTGGCGTTGTTGGCTGCTATGTGGGCGGGCTTGCTGCGTATGGGTTGGTCGTTGCCACCCTATCCAAACCTGGCCAATGCACATGGTCCATTGATGGTATGTGGCTTCCTGGGCACACTGATCCCGCTGGAACGGGCAGTAGCCATCCGCAAAAAATGGATGTTTACTGCGCCTGCCCTGACAGCCACTGGCTGGGTGTTTTTACTGGCAAGGCCCGGTTTTCTGGGAGCGATTCTTTTTACGTTGGGCAGCCTGGTTACATTTGCCATCCTGTTGTTCATGATAATCCGTGAACCGAAAACCCACACTCTGGTTATGGCAGCAGGTGGATTCTCCTGGATCGTGGGCAACATCCTGTGGATGATGGGGATGCCGATCTTTCAAATGGTTTTCTTCTGGATGGGATTCCTCGTGTTGACCATTGCCGGGGAGCGGCTCGAGCTCAGCCGTGTCTTGCGACCTTCAACCATGCAGGTGGGCATATTTGGGCTTTTTGTTGCACTCATCCTGATCGGGGAGAGTGCTGCCATATTAAACCTGGACATTGGTACCCGCTTGAGTGGAGCAGGACTTTTGGGGCTTGGATCGTGGTTCCTCGCAAACGACATTGCACGGCGTAACCTGCGCCATCCAGCTCCCCTGACCCGTTATATAGCTCACAGCCTGTTTGCAGGTTTCTTGTGGTTAATCGTTGGGGGTGGCTTGATGCTTGCAATTGGCGCACAGTATGCCGGACCATTTTATGACGCTGTGCTGCATATCATATTCGTTGGGTTCGTTATGTCGATGATCTTCGGTCACGCTCCCATTATTTTCCCCGCCATCTTTCAAGTTCAAATCAACTTTCAACCAGCATTTTACATTCATCTCATTCTGTTACATGTGTCACTACTGGTTAGAATTATCGGGGATCTGGCATCTCTGCAATCCGTGCGGCAGTGGGGTGGCTTATTCAATGAAGTGGCGATTTTGCTCTTTTTGGGGATGACAGGTTATTCCATCTGGAAAGGGTTGAAGAGATAAAGTCCGCTGCTTGCTTGCTGCCGATGCAAGCAAGTCACTTTCCGGGGGATCAACCCAATTGCACGCATGCATATTTTTTAGATTACATAGTATCATTGGTTCGCAGTTCGTATCTGATTGCGCCTGGTGAAAAAATTCAATGGTGACATGGAGACACAATGGAAGCAAAAGTCAGTTGGAATCATAAGGGGTTGGAATTTGATGGCACTGCCGGAACTGGTATCCAGGTACACCTGGCACCTAATTCGGATGAAGGCCAGGCAGGATTCCGGCCCATGGAACTGCTGGGAGTTGGAATGGCGGGTTGCACCGCTATGGATGTGATCTCCATATTAATGAAAAAGAAACAGGATGTAGTGGATTTTGAGGTATTTGTGCATGCCAGGAATGCTGAATCTCACCCCCAGGTGTGGGAGTGGGTCCAGATCGAGTATGTGGTCACCGGCAGGAATATCGATCCACAAGCGGTTGAACGTGCCATGCAATTGTCATCCCAAAAATATTGCCCCGCTCAAAACATGATCAACAAGGCGGTGAACATCGAATTGGTCTACCGCATCGTTGAAGCTGTTTAACTGCCAGGTTTTTATGATAGGAGCCCAGTATGAGTGACCCTGGTAAGGATAATTTCGGATTGTCAAAAATTGGCCAGATTGCCGTTCCGGTGCGGGATGTCGATCGTGCCATTGCTTTTTACCGTGATATTTTGGGGATGCGTTTTCTTTTCAAAGCGCCTCCGGGACTTGGGTTTTTTGACTGTGACGGCGTTCGCTTATTGCTGGATGCTGCAGCTGAAGCCCAGGGCAAAAGCTACAGTTCCATCATCTATTACACGGTCCCCGATCTTCAGGCTGCCTTCGAAAAATTGACAGCCCGGGGTGTGGAATTTGAAGAGAAACCGAAACTGGTCGCAAAATTCCCGGATTACGAACTGTGGATGGCTTTCTTCCGCGATCCTGATTCTAACCTGCTGGCGCTGATGAGTGAAGTGCGCGCATAAAGGCATATACAGCCAGATCAGGCCAGCCAAAATACCCCACACTCCATATTTTGAGTTGATTCTAAAAATCTTATGGTCTTATTCCTCCAATGTAGATATATCCCCTTCCGGCAGGCCCTGGGCACGTGCCTTTAATACGCGCCGCATGATCTTGCCTGAGCGCGTCTTGGGGAGCTTATCCACAAAGGTTACCTCCTCTGGGCGGGCGATCGGGCCCATGTGGGTGGCCACATGCTGGCGCAAGGTCTCAGCCAGTTCAGCGGAAGGGCTGAAGCCTTTGCGCAACAGGCAGAAGACATGAATAGCCTGCCCCTTGATCTCATGCGGCAAACCAATGGCAGCCGCCTCAGCTACAGCTTCATGACTGACCAGGGCTGACTCAACTTCCGCTGTCCCCAAACGATGCCCGGAGACCTTGATGACATCATCCACCCGCCCGATGATCCAGAAATAGCCGTCCTTATCGCGTTTGGCTGAGTCACCGGTCATGTATTTGCCGGGATATTTGCTCCAGTATTGTTTGACATACCGGTCCGGGTCACCATAGATGCCGCGCAACATGGCAGGCCAGGGATTTAAAAGTACCAGGTAACCCTCCTCGCCATCCGCCACCTGTTCACCCTCGTCATTCAGGATCTCGGCCTCCTGGCCAAAGAACGGGCGCGTGCCTGAACCCGGCTTAAGCGGAACAGTGGGGGTGGGTGTGATCATGAACATGCCAGTCTCGGTCTGCCACCAGGTGTCCATGATCGGGCAGTGGTCCTTGCCGATGACGCGGTAATACCATCTCCAGGCTTCGGGGTTGATGGGTTCACCCACGGAACCGAGCAGGCGCAGGGAGGAGAGGTCATGTTTGTTCGGCCAGGCTTCTCCAAAGCGCATCAGGCCGCGTATGGCCGTGGGTGCAGTGTAGAACACCGAAATGCCATAGCGTTCAATGCACTGCCACCAGCGGTTGGGATATGGATAGGTCGGCCCGCCTTCAAACAGGAAGGTGGTGGCACCGTTCAGCATGGGGCCGTATACAATGTAAGAGTGACCGGTGATCCAGCCCGGGTCTGCAGCGCACCACCAGCGGTCATCATCCTTCAGGTCAAATACATACTTCAGGGTGGTGTATGTGCCCACCATGTAGCCGCCGTGTGTGTGCAAGATGGCCTTGGGTTTACCGGTGGAACCGGACGTATAGAGAATGAAAAGCGGATCTTCCGAGTCCATGGCTTCTGTTGGGCATTTGCCATTGGCGATGGGCAAAGAGCACAGGTCATGGTACCAATGATCGCGGCCGGCTTCCATGGGCACATCCTGGCCAACCCGCCGCACCACGATAACATTCTCCGCACTGGGGCAGCCTTTCATGGCTTCGTCCACAATACGCTTCAGTTCAACCACCTTGCCATTCTGGTAGCTGCCATCACAGGTGATGATCAGCTTGGACTGGCTGTCCTCAATGCGTCCCTGCAGGGCGTCCATCGAAAAGCCACCAAATACCACCGAATGGATGGCGCCGATCTTGGCACAGGCCAGCATGGCAAAAACGATCTCGGGGATGCGGCCCATGTAAATGGTGACCCGATCTCCTTTGACCACTCCCATAGCCTTGATGATATTGGCCATGCGGGAGACTTCCCGGTTGATGGAAAAATAAGAAAAAGTGCGTTCCAGCTTGCCATCCTCACTTTCCCAGATGAGCGCCAGCTTGTTCTTACGGAAAGTCTTCAGATGGCGGTCAATACAGTTATGCACGATATTGACCCTGGCTCCGCTGAACCATTTGTAAAAAGGCTTGTTTGAATCATCCAAAACGGTTTCCCACTTTTGAAACCAATCCAATTCTTCAGCCTGTTCCTCCCAAAAACCAGCCAGGTCCTGGCTGGCCTTAAGGGCGAGAGAGTCCCAATCCTTGACAATAGCTTGGTCAATGACGCTCTGCGAGGGGTAAAAAACTTCCCCTTCCATTTCAGATGATTTCCTCTGGCTCATGATGTACCTCCTGGAATTAGTTATATGGTTAAAACACCCCTATCCTGCCTGGGGATGCGCTATTTTTGGTAGATAATATCTCCATCTAAGAATGTAATATCTACCTGAACTTCAGCAATTTCCGCAGGATCAATTGAATAAATGTCACGGTCCAATACCACCAGGTCTGCCAGTTTTGCCTCGGAGATGCTGCCAAGATCTGCCTGGCGCCCGGTAGCTTCAGCAGCCCCCATTGTATAACCCCTGACCACTTCAGCAACGCTGATACACTGATCAGGATACCATCCACTTACTGGAGTGCCATTACGCATCTGGCGTGTAACCGCAGCGTGGATGCCCCATAATGGATTCGGGTTTGCCACCGGACAATCAGAACCACATGCGATGGGTACACGGGCATCCAGCATATCCCGGAATGGATAGGCAAATCGGGCGCGTGGCCCAACAGATGTATCTACCATCGGATAATCATCAGGTACATGAAGAGGCTGGACAGAAGCAACCACCCCAAGCTTTGCCAGGCGTTTTACATCCTCAGGGCGAATATTTTGGACATGCTCAATGCGGTGGGGGGCAATCGGTGAAAATTCATTTTTCTGTGTTTTCACTTTCTCAAAAACAGTTATCAACTCACGATTTGCCCGGTCTCCTATGGCGTGAACAGCGACTGCCAATCCAGCAGCATGAGCACGCTGGATGACTGCAGCAAGTTCTTCCATCGTTGTAATCGGCATGCCAAAGGTGTGGGTATCTTCATATCCCTCCAGCATCCAGGCAGTGCGTGCCCCCTGACCTCCATCCGAAAAATATTTCACATGCCCAATGCGCAGGCTGTCATTACCAAAACCTGTGCGTAACCCCATGGAAATAGCTTGCTCCAGTTTTTCTCCGGGTAAGAGCATCCACATCCGGATGGCAAAATCACCTTCCTCCTGCAATTGATGATATGCACGAAGAACCGGGGCTGTTTCTTCAGCCATCATGCGAAAATCATGCACGCCGGTCAAACCCAGGCGGTGTAAACGAGGCAGGGCATCCCTGACAGCTGCCCGATTTTCTGCCTCAGTGAAGGGAGGAATAACATCCCGCACCAGTTTCATTGCCAGTTCCCTAAGAATCCCTGTCGGTTGCCCATAAGCATCTCTATCAATAACACCCCGCTCAGGATCCGGCGTTTCAGAGGAGATATTTGCCATTTTTAATGCAAGGGAATTAACTACAGCCAGGTGTTTATCGCTCCTCCAAAGGATAACAGGGTGAGCAGGAGAAAGGTCATCTAGGTCAGCTCGCGTCATCAGGCGTGGTTCAGGCCAACGGATCTCATTCCACGAATAACCACGAATCCATTTTTCGGCAGGCATTTTTTTAACCGCCCCGGCGACTTGTTCTCGGACATCTTCCAGTGAGGCGGCTCCGGATAGTTCCAATTGCTGAAGTGAATGCACCCAGTCTATGAAATGAAAGTGGGAATCAGTCAATCCTGGCAAAACCAGGCGACCACCCAGGTTCATCTCAACAGTCTTCGAGCTTGCAAGGGCGCGCACATCCTGGTCACTTCCAACGGCCAGGATACGCTTGCCTTGTATCGCAACCGCAGTGGCATGGGGAAGATGTGGGTCTTGTGTGTGGATCTTGCCATTATAGAGAATTTTAGCGGGCATAAGTTTTTTATTTTCCTTTTCTAATAAATTGTACCAGCCAATAATTGGTTGGTAATATCACCCATTCGTGCAAAGTGCGCCAAACCGGTGGAGGTGACATATTGAATAAATTGCTCGAGCATTGTCATGCGATGACCACGCCCGATAACTTGAGGATGCATGGTAAGTGTGAACACTCCACTCTTTTCATTTTTAAGCAGGTAATCAAAATCGCCTTTCCAAATTTCCAATACTTTAGACGGGGCAGATAAGCCCGATCTGGGTCTTGAAAAATCGAAAGTGAAATGCGGCCAATCATCCAGGCCAAAATCTACGGGGAATTCCCAGAGACCAGTTTCCAAACCAGGTTTCAGAGGTTCTTCTTTACTTACCTGGTCACCCATTCGCGGGTGATATGGATGGTAATCACCGGCAAACAGGCTTGAATCATACTGAAACCCAAATTCCAGCAACAGGGGAAGGGTCACATCCGAATAATCCCAGGACGGTGATCGATATCCGGTTGGATGTGTCCCGATGAATTTTCTTAATATTTCCTGTCCTTTTTCCAGGCTCCGTCGTTCTTCATCAGGTGATTGCATACTGACGTCTTCATGAGCGTAACCATGATTAGCTATTTCGTGTCCATCATTTAATATATCTTCCACACACTTCGGAAAGGATTCTGCAGAATGGCCGGGAACAAAAAAAGTGCTCTTGATCTGGTAGCTGCGCAGTAATTCAAGGATCCGGGGCACACCCACGTTCGCGCCATATTCCCCCCGTGAAAGCCGCGCCGGGGTGACTTGAATATCACTACTCAACCAAACACTCAAGGCATCAAAATCAAATGTCAGGCAGACAGCATAAGTCATGTTTTGTGGCTTAGGTTGCATGAAGGTACACCATGCTACCATTCTCCCATGAATATATTTTTAGAGCATATCAGTAAAACACGGAAAAGAAACCAATCCATGAACAGGCTAGATGGGATCAGCTACTCAGACTGCGGATTCGAAAACCACCTGGCCATCTAAAACCGTCATCAGGACTTTGGTTTCCGGGATCTCCATTGGATCGATCTCAAAGATATTTCTATCCAGAACTATAAAATCAGCCCATTTTCCCGGGCTGATCGAACCCTGCAAGGATTGCTTTCCCGACGCGCAGGCTGCACCCATGGTATAACCATGAATCGTTTCTTCCACACTCAATTTTTCTTCTGGAACCCACCCGCCTTCTGGTTCCCTGCGATCATCGCAGCGGGTTACTGCAGCATAAATTCCCAGCATCGGGTTTAAAGCCGCAAAGGGAGCATCTGATCCAAAAGCCAAGACTGTATGATGATTCAGCATGGAGCGGAATGCATATGCATGCCGCGCTCTGGATCCCCAGACTCGATCGGCCGTTTTCCAATCTGACATGATATGCACAGGCTGAACGGATGCAATTATATTGTTCTGGCTCAGACGAGGCAGGTCATCCGGGTGGATCAATTGCACATGCTCAATCCTGTGTGGTAATGCTGCAACATTGGAGGCTTCATGTGGAGGGATTTCATTCAGAACATCAATCACAGTCCTTACAGCGCGGTCGCCGATTGCATGAACTGAAAGAGAGAAACCAGCCCGCCTGGCTATCATCCCCAATTCCAGCATGGATTCGGGCGATGTGACCGGTATGCCAAATTTGTCCGATTCATTCTCAAATGATTCCAACATATGGGCAGTTTTGCCTCCCATGGAACCATCTGCAAACACTTTTACCTGGCCGATCCATAAACGCTCATCACCGAAACCCGGGCTAATCCCTAGCTCGACGGCCTCTTTCAAGAATTCGGCAGCAACGTTCATATGGGTGCGTAGATTTAGCTCACCTTGTTGGTTTAGATCATTGAACAAGCGCAAACTTTGAGGTCCCTCCCGCTGTAAGCGTATATCGTGAATACTGGTTAAGCCTAGTTTATTTGCATTGGCAATCGCATCCTTCAACCAGTCCTGAAGGGTTTGAGCATCATATCCGGGAATATGTTGCTCAACCTTTTCAATGGCAGCCCATTCGTGCAGCACACCGGTCAGCCTGCCCATTTTATCGCGGCCAAAACGGCCTCCATCCGGGTCGGGGGTATCGTTAGTGATGCCAGCTATTTTCAATGCAGCGGTGTTGACCCAAACGGTATGCAGATCTGCCCGGTGAAGAATAAGGGGTGTATGAGGTGAGATATCATCCAATAAATTTAAAGAGGGTTTTTCCTTCCAATGCGTTTCGTCCCAGCCCCATCCGTGCAACCATTGCTGTTTCCCATAATGTTGAACTGCCTGTCCAATCCGCTGCCTAATTTCATCAACATCACTTACTTCATAAAGATCTATCTGATTGTTATGTTGTCGGAGGACATACCATAAGAAATGAATATGGGCATCGATTAAACCAGGCAAAACTAAACGGCCGTTGGCATTGATGAATTTTGTATCCGGCCCCGCCAGCATTTTTAGCTCTTCAAATTTACCAACAGCCATGATCCGTCCATTACCACAGGCAATTGCTTCAGCCCATGGTAATGATGGGTCAACGGTGAAAATTTGACCGTTCCATAAAATCATATCAACATTCATTATAGTCTCCTGAAATTTCTCAGAATGATATTATGATCTTTTATGGGTCTTTGGAAATCTCCGTGAAATACGTGAAGATATGGGGGTGTTGGGCGGGCAAAGCCCGCCCAACACCCCCTGTTTCCTACCTCACCACGCTAATTCCCAAAGAACCTCTTTAATAAGCAATAAAAATGGGAAGATGTGTACTATTAATAAGTATTCACTCTTAACAATCACACCCAATCCATTGATCTTATCAATTGCAGGTATTTATTGTCACAACCACAGGGCTTTTTTAAAATCCTCAAACTGGTTGCGTGGGCCGTCCAACCGGTTGCGACCCAATTCCAGAACATAAACATAGTCTGCAATGTTAATTGCCTGACGAATATTCTGATCTACGAGCAGGAGGGTAACGCCTTCTTCTTTAAGTTGGACGAGTAAATCATATATTTCCTTCTCAAGACGGATCGCCAGACCAGCAGTGGGCTCATCCACCAGGATCAGTTTGGGATCTGCCATTAAGATACGCCCGATTTCCACCATGCGTTGGGTCCCCCCGGATAACTCACCGGCCGGGGAACGCCGCCGATCCCGCAGGACCGGAAAACGTTTGTAATTGGCTTCGATGCGTTCCTGGATACGAGCTTTGTCACTGCGAAATGACCAGGCGCCCAGTTCCAGATTCTCTTCAACGGTCATTTGCGGGAATACACTCTGGCGCTGGGGAATATATGAAATTCCCAGTTGGACAAGATTGTGTGATGGAGTACCCGCGATATCTTGCCCGGCGAAGGAGATTACACCCCGTTGCGGTTTGATAAATCCAAAAACAGTCTTCAGTAGAGTGGATTTACCAACCCCATTGGGGCCCAACACAGCCGTGATCTGTCCCTTGCGGGCATGTAAAGAAACACCCTGCAAGATGTTCAAATCCCGGTAATACCCTACGTGCAGATCCTGGATCTCAAGCATCCTGCAACTCCTCTCCCAGATAGGCCTCGATGACCTTCTCATCATACTTTACCACTTGTGGATCCCCATCAGCGATAAGTTTGCCATAATTGAGTACGATCAGGCGGTGGCTGAGTGTAAAAATTGAATTCATGTCATGACTGATGATGAGAAATGATTTGCCTTGGGCGTAAAGAGTCTGGATGTATTCAAATATTGATTCCATCAATTTTGGGTGTACACCTGCAAAAGGCTCATCCAACAAGAGAAGTTGGGTATCCGTCATCATCAATTGCCCCAATTCGAGCAATTTCTGCTGACCGCCTGATAAACTACGGGCATAATCGTTGCGCAAATGATCCATGGTCAAAAAATCGAGAACCTCGCGGGAGCGTGCTTCCCAGGTCTTGCGACCTTTTTCGGGGTAAAGTGCCAACGCTGGCACCAGCAGGTTTTCCATCACGGTCATCCGTCGAAATGCACGCGTCACCTGGAATGTACGGCCAATCCCATGCTGAACCACCTGGTTTGGTTTGAGGTGATCTATTCTTTTACCGTTGAATGTGATCGTACCTCCGTCCGGCTCATAGATTCCGCCGATGGTATTCACCAGCGTTGATTTTCCTGAACCATTCGGGCCAATTAAGCCAATGATTAGATTCCCGCTGAAATTTAATGATACACCGTCCAGGGCTTGAATACCACCAAAGTGTTTCTTTAAGTTTGAAATTTCAAACTCCATCGGTGGTCCCCTCCTTTCGCCGCTCCGCTCGAGGCCCCTGGCCGAGTATGCGCTGAAAGATGGGAGCGATCAGTCCATTCCGTGTGAAGCGCAATGTGATAATCAGCAGCGCTCCAAAGATCACCATACGCCAGGCTCCAAAATCGCGCAATGCCTCCAGACTGACTTGTATGATTATTCCGCCGATTGCAGCGGCTATCAGGCTTTCCACTCCCCCGATAATCGCCATGGCAATAACCAGTCCCATTTGTGGTAGGACAAAAATATTAGGGGTAATGATCCCAATATAATGTGCAAAGAATCCACCCGCCAGCCCGGCCAGCAGGCTGGTTATCACAAAAGCCATAGTCTTATAGCGCACTACATCGACACCCCTGGCAGCCGCGGCTTCTTCGTCCTCACGAAGGGCTCTCAGGAATAACCCAATGCGGGAATTAGACAACCAGTACATAAAAAGTAATCCTAGTACAAGGACAGCCAGCATGGTAAAGTAATAAGGAAGTTTGGATATGGTTTCACCAAACAGCGGTTCGAGGTGCAAACCCTGGTCCCCACGCGTGATATCGTATTCCCCGCGTATCAATATGCGCATGATTTCGGAAAAGGCAATTGTGAACAATGCTAGGTAGGAAGCTTTGAATCGCAGGCACAGAGCCCCAATTGCCAGGCCCGCCAGGCCGGCTGCCAGGGTCCCCAGGGGTATGCCAAGCAGCGGGGGAAAATCCAGGTATTTTCCAAGCAAACCGGAAGTGTAACCACCGATTGCCATGAATGCCATGTGCCCGAAGGAAAATTGACCTGCGATTCCAGCCAGTAACGACCAACTGGAAGCCAGGAGAGCATAAAAATAGGCAACGATCAACACATGCAGCCAGTAGGGTGAAACTTTTTGTAAATAGAAGGGAATTGCGATGGTGGCTGCCAGCGTCACCAGAATAACCAACCACTTTATACGGTTGTGGAAAAGATGTGCAAGGGTGGATGTCATGTTTCCTTCCTCCCGAAAAACCCTCTTGGCCTGAAGAGTAGAACAAATGCAAAAATAATAAGCCCGAAAACCATCTTATAATTGAGCGCTCGGGAAGGGTCGGGAAAGTAACCAGTGCCCAGGCTTTCAACCAGCCCGATCAAGACTGCCCCCAGGATGCTGCCTTGAATTGAACCCATCCCGCCCAGAACGATGATTATATAAGAGCGTATGGAAGGTGCGGCACCTATATCGGGAGTCACCGAAAAAATGGGAGCCAGAAGCGCCCCGGCTATGGCTGCCAGTCCGGCTCCAACTGCAAAGGCGATTGAATTCATTGCCAGGGGATTGATGCCAACAATACTGGCCGCATCTTTATCCTGGCTGACTGCCCTGAGTGCCTTGCCAACCCAGGTTTTATTGATAACCAATAGGAGCAGTCCAAGCAGGACGAGCGAAAATACGCCTGCAATGAGACGTTCCGCACTGACATTCACCGTCCCCAGGGAGACTGTCCCGGTTAAAAAGGAGGCTGGGCGATGGGGGACTGGTCCGGCGAGCGCCAGTGAGAGGTATATCAAAAAGAAAGATAACCCGACCGTGACCAGGACAGCATATTCAGAAGGCCGTTCAATTTTCCCCTTGTGGATCGGACGCAGAAAGACAAGTTCGAATATAAGGCCGATCACTCCAACGATCAGTCCTGAAAGGAGTACAGCCAATATAGGATGGAGACCTGTAAAAGCACTGAGCAAGAAATAGGAGGTGTAACCACCCAGCATGTAGAATTCACCGTGGGCGAAATTTACCACTTTAAGGATAGAAAAAATCAAGGTCAGACCCAGCGCCATCAATGCATAGATAACCCCCATAACCAAACCGGTTACGCACAAGGAGAGAAAATACTGCATGTTGTATTCTCCATATAACAAAAAATGGGAGTTGAGGGTCTCCCCACTCTGATTGAGCGAGGAGACCCAATGTTTCTTATCAAACTATGGTTGTGGACCTGTGTAGAGAGGCCCGGTTGAGACTTCACGCGGGAAGACAACAATGGCCTCTTCGAAGGGTTGGTTCACCTCGGTGTACTGCATGAGATACACACTCGGGGTTGGGAACTGGTGCCACATCCAGGCTGGCACATCACTGGGAACGGGGTTCTGGGAACCGTATTCGAACCAGATCTTGCCCAACACGCCATCGTATTCAATGGCTTCCAGGGCTGCGATGATGGCTGCCGGGTCAGTGGAGCCAGCCGTGCGAATCGCTTCCACCATCAAGTACATTGAGTCATAGGCCTCCATGGCATGTGCCCCGGGGCGTATTTCATATTGCGCCTCAAAGTTGTCCAGGAATGCCCGTGTCTTGTCATTATAGAGTGATGGAGGAAGTCCAACGTATGTGAATAAAGCATATTGTCCGCAATCACCTACATTTTCCCAATATTCAGGAAGCTGGGCATCTGCAGCATATATGGCAGTAGTGGCGGTCGGTGCCAGGCCAAGCTCACAGGCCTGGCGAACCATACGGTAGGTGCCCATACCAGTTACACCGCTTGCCAGCAGATCCGGAGGATCCTGCATAATACGTTGCAAAATGGGTGTAAAATCTTCGGTCGCTGGGTCAGCATAGAAATTCTGCACATCGGTAATGCCGTAACCTGCTAGTTGTGCAGTAATGGAATCTCCGGATGAATGACCGTAATCTGTGTCTTCTTGGATGAATACAATTTTATTAAAGCCAGCCTCTGCATAGTATTTTGAAGCAATGCTCGAATAATAGTCAATCGAGGGTGAGATGCGGAAAATTTCAGGATAACCGCTTCCGGTGACATCATCCGACCAGGGTTCTGAAAAAACAACCGGGATACCGTACTTGTGAGCCACTTCCATCTCGGTCAAAGCCACACCACTGTGGTATTCGCCGATCAGGCCTACTACCTTGTTCTGGGTGATCAACCGCTCAGTAACAGCAGTGCCACGCTCGGGCAGGCCTTCAGTATCACCAAATATCAATTCCACCTGCTTACCCAGCACACCCCCGGCTGCATTGATCTCATCCGCAGCCATTTTGGCTGCTTGTTGCATCTCTATGCCGGAGCGGTAAGCGCCTGGAGCCGATAATGGACCAAATCCGCCAATACGGATAACATCCGCTTCTGGCGGAAGAGTGGCCGCTTGTGTGGGTGCTTCAGTAGCTGCCTGGGTTGGGACTTCTTCAGTAGGTTCATCTACTGGAGTTTGAGGTTGACAGGCAGATAATGCCAGAACCAGGATAACCAGGGTTGGAATTACAACTCGTGCCATTTTAAACATTTCTTTTCTCCTTTGGGTTTTTATTTACGGTTGTTAATGGTCAGAATTGAGAACTTGTATTGGATTTGTTTCTCTTTGCCTCCTTTCGAGGTTATCTGTATTTGTTTATCCAGGACAACCAGAGAAAATGATCAACATGAGTATTTTTGTTCATCCAATTAATAATCCTTGGGATACAGAGGCATCATCTGGGTGTGTTGTCATCAATCGTCATTAAGAATGCAAAAATATTGTCTACCATTTGCCAATTTTTATCAGTCCAGATGGGTGGCACCCAGGGATGAAGATATCAACTCTGCGACATTAACAACTTTCGGCGCAATATTCCGTTCCAGTTCCCGTTGCGACATGTGTGAGCCGGGTACCGAAACATTAATGGCCGCGATGATTTTTCCAGCATGGTTTCGAATTGGTGCCGCAACCGAAAATAATCCAAAGGCCAGTTCTTCATTATTAATTGAAAAACCCCGTCTTCGAATCCTTTCCAATTCGGTTAACAAGTCATTTATACACGTAATTGTATTGGGTGTATTTCTGAAATATGGGCCACTCCCCAGCAAATTTTCAAGTTCTTCAGGAGAAAGATCGATAAGTAATGCTTTACCCATGGAAGTACAGTGAACAGGTAAACGAGAACCACGGTACAAGTTGACGCTGATGATTTTTTCAGTAACAATCCGCGCAATATAGATGATCTCTGCGCCATCACGGATCGCCATGTTGGTCGTTTCACCGGTTTCATCTGATAAAGATTTTAAATACGGCTGGGCTTTTTGAGCAATTTCCAAACTATTAAGGGCTGTAAACCCCAACTGCAAAACCTTTAATCCCGGGCGGTAAGTACGGGTTGACAGATTGCGCTCGAGGTATCCAAGTGCTTCAAGAGTAGAAAGTATTCGAAAAGTTTTGCTCTTGCTTAGATTGCTGGCTGATACCACTTCAGAAAAGTTCATGGACGGTCTATCGGTATTAAATAAAGACAGGATCTCCAATCCGTGCGCCAATGCATCGATTTTATATCGCGTGGTAGGGATCATCAAAGTTTCACTGAATCAAATTTAGTTTCTATAGATAAAACATCGTATCATTAATTAATCCAAAAAGCAATTGGCAATTTTGGCTTCCTCAGGACTTTCGTAAAAACACCCCTCTGACTTGATGAGCAAGAATAATGAAGTCAGATGACACCACTTACATTCAGAGAAAGCCCTCAACAAACAATCCATAAGGATTTTAGTTTTTTAAATTCGAAATAACACCCTGATGATAATATAAAAAAGGTTGGCTTGGGGTCTTCCCAAGCCAACCTGACCAAACTCACCCTCTGTTCATGTGTTTATAAAAAATATCATTAATTGATCCACTTGGTTTTTTATCTATGCCTCTGCGCCAGCTTTAACGCAAAGAACAACAAGGGCGCCCCGGCCGAGACCCAGGCGCCGATGGCGGCATAGCGCACATATTGAAAGAAGAGAGCCAGCCAGGTTTCACCCTGCGGGAAGATGGCTTTCAGGCCGTAACGGATGACCAGCACTCCGATCACACCCACGACATAACGCAAGCTGCGCGTCCACCAGTTGCCGCGCGTATGGAAGCCGCCCCGGGTGTTCAACCAGGCCAGCCCGCCTGCCAGGCCAAAAATCGTGCCGGTGGCGGAGAACACACCCGCCAGGGAGGTGGGGTTGGGAAGTTCCCCGTCCGGGAAAGCCTGGGCTGCATTTTGCAGCCAGGTGGCAGGAAGTTGCCAGCCAGAGGATTGCAGCCAGAAATAAGGGATCAGGCTCAGCGAGATCAGCAGCAGCGAAAAAGCAAAAGCCGCCAAAACCTGCCCCCCCAGGCTGCGCTGTTTTAACCAGTCTGCCACGGGCTCCCACAGGCGCAACACCAGCCACAGGATCACGGCTCCCGCCAGCCAGCCCGCGAACACATCTGTGGGGAAGTGCACCCCCAGGTACATGCGTGAGAGCCCGATCAGGAACATGAGCAGAATGGCAATGATCCAGGCCCAGCGTTTTCTGATCTGTGAGGCCAGCATGCCCCACACGCCAACCGCCGAATTGGAGTGACCCGAAGTCAGCCCAAAGGAAGGTTCGGATGCAAAGGCATGAACTTTCGTGCTAACCCAATAGGGGCGCGGCGCATGAAAAGCCAGCTTTAAGGCATCATTCAAGCTGCTGCCGACCAGCAGAATGAACCCGACGCGCAAGCCCAGGGCTGCGTCCACGCTCCAATACAGCGCCGGTAGAACCAGCATAAAGAAATCTTCCGAACCCAAAAAGCTGAAAGCCTTCATCGGCAGGGTCAACCAGGTTCCCAGTCCTTGCAGGACGACTATCCAGTTGATGCCACCGTTCAAAAGTGTCTCCATAAACACCTCCAGGGGATTATTGACAGGTCGATTGGTCTCATTGTACACTCAAAGTGTGAAAAGCATACCCGCCAGGCATTGGGATTTCCCGGCAGCTGTTACCCTGTTTTTAGTCTTGCTGCTCTCAGCACTGCGTTTGATCGCCACCCACTGGACCTCCGGACTTGACACAGCCTTAATGCTGACATTTTTCGGCGTTCCCATCGGCCTGGCTCTGGGTGCCAGTCGTTTTCGTCCCTTAACCGCCAGTTTGCTGGCTTTGGGATACAGCCTGGTACTCCTGCCCTGGACGATTGGCGCCGTAGTTTACGAACAGATCCCCTGGCTCGAGCGCATGTCCAGCATCTTTGGGCGTTTGGGTATCTCGCTGGATCTTTTCTCGCAGAAGAAGCCCGTGGAAGATACGCTGCTGTTCATTGTTCTGGCCGCGCTGATCTACTGGGTCATCAGCCTGTTGGCAGGCTACCTGTGGTCACGCCACGAAAATATATTGGGGGCTTTGCTGCCTACCTGGGTGATCCTGGTGGTTATCCAGGTTTACGATAATATTCGCTACAATCGCATTATTTTTCTGATCTTATGCATGTTCTTTTCCCTGCTGCTGCTGGGGCGCAGGTTTATTTTACAAAAAAGACGTTTCTGGAAAGAGAACCGTATCCGTTATTCGACAGAATCCAGCAAGGAGATGAACCTGGCGCTGGTCATATTCACCTCCGCCATCCTCCTCCTGGCCTGGGTCATTCCGACCCCCAACCGGCCGGTATTAATTGCAGAATATGTGTGGGATCGCATCAGCGCGCCCTGGCAGTCCACCCGCAAAGACCTGGGTAACGCCGTAGCCGGGCTTGAAGGCGCCTCCTCCAGTTCAACTTACGATTATTACAACAGCGACCTGCTGCAATTGGGGCAAAGAGCCATCACCGGGAATGCCACCATCTTTACTGTAACAACACCACCAGATCCAGTCTCCATTCGCTTTTACTGGCGGGTACGCGTTTACGATCAATATAACAAGGGTCAGTGGAACAACGCTACCCACAGCAGCCAGATGTTTGGGCCTGAAATGCCTGCTTTGCAGCTGCCCAATTCAGATTTGAATACCCTCTCCGAATTCACCTTCACAATATCCCAGGGGCGCATTATCAACCTGTTCACACCTGCTCAAACCGTGTGGATCAGCCGCCCGGCAGAAGTGTCACTCTTCCAGGCGGAGGCTGGATCGGTCGATCCGCTCCTTCTGAGAGCCGATGCTGCCATTCACGCCGGAGAATCGTATCGCTTGCAGGCCATCGAGTCCAATCCCACCATATTGGAACTTCGCCAGGCCGGAGAAGAATATCCCGACTGGGTGCAGCGCCACTACTTGCAGATACCCGGAAACCTCTCCAGCGAGGTAAGCACCCTGGCTGCCCGCTTGACTTCCGACCTGGATACCCCCTACGATAAAGCTACAGCCATCACCAACTACCTGCGCCGTGAGATCACTTACAGTAAGATGGTTTCACGCCCGCCATTTGGGGCGGATATTTTGGAATGGTTCCTGCTGGATTACAAGCAGGGCTACTGCAATTATTACGCCACTGCCGAGGTGATCCTGCTGCGAGCGGTGGGCATTCCTGCCCGCATGGTGGTCGGTTTTGCCCAGGGGGAGAAGGTTCCCGGACAGGCCGATAGGTTGGTTGTAAAACAAAAGGATGCACATGCCTGGCCGGAGGTGTATTTCCCGGGGATTGGGTGGGTGGTGTTTGAACCCACTACTTCTCAACCGGTGATCACCCGTCCCACCGGTATCACCCCTACATTTATCGGCAACCCCACCCCGGCTGCCAACATCATCCCCGATTTGGATGGTGGAGAACCCACCCGGCAGCCGCTCAATCCTACACTTGTACCTGGAGAAGACACATTGCCGCCTGGCAGTGGGGATGAAACCAGCGCCCCTGCGTTTGTGTATGTTCTCTTTGGATTCATTATCATTGGGCTGAGCGGATTCCTGTTCTGGCGTGGTCATCAACGTCAGCGTTCCATTCCCACCCCCCTGCCGATCCGCTTGAAAAATACTCTCGAACGGAACTCTGTCAAAGTCCCGGGTTGGCTGCAGCGCTGGGCAGCCAGGGCTGCCGAAGCCCCCACCCAACGCGCTTTCAATGTCATCCATCATAGTCTCAGGCGGCTGGGAAAAACTGCCCGCCCGGCAGATACCCCGCTGGTTGCCAGCACGATCCTTATCGAGTGCCTGCCAGCAGCTTCGGCTGAGATCACTTTCCTGCTGGATGAATATCAAAAATTCATGTTCAGCCAGCAGCCAGAAGATGCCGGACTGGCACGCCGCGCCAGCCTGGTTATCCGGCAACAAACAAACCGTGCTGTGCTTTACAATTGGCTCAAAAGGATCAGGGCAAAATTTGTATCTTCTCGATAGGTTGGGATGGCGTAAATACCACCAAACGCAAACAAGAAAATGCCGCCAAAGAGCAGATCCTGATCTCACTGGAAGCCTATGGAAAGTAAAAGATAAGGTGGAGGTGCGTACTTATGCCCCCTGCATCTTCAAGTCAAGGGAAGATCCGAACCGGTGAAAGTCTTCGAGGTGATTGGGTTAAAAGAATAATCGTTTTTCCCGTACTCCCCCCCGCCTTCGGCGACCCTTCCCTCTCCGGATAGTTGTAGAATCTCATTTCACAGGCTTGAATCTATACGCTTATTAACTCCCGATTTTTTGAACCAGTTGAACCAGCTGTTCAATCCCCTTTTGAAGTGGCCCGGTGACAATATATTCATGCACAGTATGCGCACTGGCGCCATGGGTCAAGCCGATGGTCACCGCCGGGAAACCGCGGCTGAGTGGCAAGTTGGCATCCGTGGAGCCAATGTTTAATACCGGTTGGAAGCCTTGCTCCTTTAAACAGCTTTGGGCTTGCAAGACGAGCGGGTGATTATCGGAAATTTCCCCAACCGGGCGTTGACCGATCAATTCCAATTGAACGCGTACATCCGGACTGTCCAGGGAAGCGGCAGTTTCCTCTACTTTTTGAACAACTGCCTGGAGTGCATCCAACCCTTCCGAGCGTAGATCCAGCTCCAGGCTGGCTTCTGCGGCAATGGTATTGACCGAGGTGCCGCCTGAAATTTTACCGACATTCAGGGTGGTGCGAGGTTTGGCTGGCATGACCAGGGCTGTCAATTTGGTTGCCAGACTCGCCAACTCATGCACAGCGGAAGGTTGACCGTAATCCGTCCACGAATGTCCGCCGGTTGTGTTTATGGTAATACGGTAGCGGCGCACTCCCAGACCGCGGTTGTAAACATGCCCTAGTGACATCCCTTCCAAAATGAGGTAAGCCTTCGGAAGATCGCCAAAGCGGTCGACCAGGGCACGCATTCCCTTCAGGTCACCCAGCCCTTCCTCACACACATTGGCCGTCAGCCAGAGATCACCGGGCAGCTGAATTTTGCGTTCGAAAAGCAACCAGAGCAGGCCGAACAACCCAGCCACACCCAGGGCATTATCGCCAATCCCGGCGCCAAAAACCCGGTCGCTTTCACGGGTAAACCGCAAATTGGTATCTATGGGAAAAACCGTGTCCAGATGGGCACTGACCAGGACAGGCGCTGAGCTTCCATACCCCGGCAGGCAGGCCAGCACGTTCCCGGCTGCATCCATCTCCACCGTCACCCTTTTTTCCAATTGGAAGCACTCCCGAACAAAATCAGCCCGATCAGCCTCATGAAACGTTGGTGCGGGAATCTGTTGAATCTCAATAGCCAGGTCTAGCAAGCGTTCCACGAATGGATCCATCATATCTCCCGAACACTATCCAGCATTGAATTCAGGCGTGCCTGAGCCAGCCCAGCATGGCAACCCAGGATGTGAAAAGCACCGCTTCCCTCAATGGTAAGAGAAGCGGAAATATTTCCATGCAAGACAGCCTGCAATGGATCATTCGTTAGATGATAACCTGCCAGAAACCCACCGCAAAAAGAAGCACCCGCGCCGGTTGGGTCTCTTAACTCGACCGGATAAGCCGGGATCTGCCAGCATTTATGGGAGGCACCATCATAAAGCAATTGACCTTGGGAACCACATTTAACCACCACCAGCTCACAATTCTGGGATGCAATTGCCTGTACCATCTCAACCAGGTCGGTGCTTCTGCCCCAGAACAGGGAGCGCAGTTCTTCCTCGGATGGGAGAAAGGCTGTTAACCCATTAAGAAGCAGGCTGACCTCAATCCAACTGGTTGGCTGCATCCAGCTTGCTTGGGGATCCACTGTCAGGGCGGTCACCTGGGACTCACGAAAAACAGAGATCAGGCGGCTGGCGGTTGGATATTCCAATCCGCATAGATGTACCTGGCGTGTATCCAAGTAGTCGGGAGGAATCTCAGCCGGGCGTGGCGAAGCTACAGCCACTTCCTCCGGGCTTTTCCCGGGCTGGATGGGTGGCTGGTATCCCAACAGGATCTTTGGAAAGGGTATTCCCAGGCGGGCAAAGTGTGCCACCGGGTTGTTCTGCTGCCGCACGAATTGATCGGTATAAGCCAGAAAATTCCTTAAATCCATTTGCTCGGGTAGAATGCGGATGCCTTGCGTATCCAGTCCATATTGTTCGAAGGTATGCAGCCACTCAATCGGGTAGTCTTCACCCGCACGCGCCAGCAAACCCACTTCTTTATCCCAGACCAATAGACCAGCTGCCGCGTATAATACATCCCCTCCAGGCACATCGATCAGAGGCTGACCAAAGGCAGGTAGTAAAATATTACGTTGTAATTTTCCTGCAAGAATATAAGTGGGTTCCATTAACACAACTATAATAAATCTCTAAAGTCACAACTGCCCCGAATGCCTTATAATGTCAGGGTTGATGTGATCAAACCAATGGCAGCAGGATTATAGCATAAGCAATTACTTTATCATTTAATCATACAGGGCAGGGTGTCAATATAACGGATGATATTTATACACATCACCCCAACCTATCCCCGATATTATTGAAAAGATACTAAATCACGACATGAGGAGAATATTATATGGATAATAAGAAAGTACGAGTGGCAATCATCGGCGTGGGTAACTGCGCCTCTTCGTTGGTGCAGGGAGTGCACTTTTACAAGGATACGCCGGATGACGCCACTGTCCCTGGGTTGATGCATGTCAATCTGGGTGGTTACCATGTGCGCGATATTGAATTTACCCTGGGCATTGATGTAGTGGACACCAAGGTTGGCAAAGATCTGGGAGAAGCAATTTATGCTTATCCCAATAACACCTACAAATTTTACGATGTCCCCAAGATGAATGTGCCTGTGGTGAGAGGCATGACTCACGATGGACTGGGCAAATATCTGTCACAAATCCTGACAAAAGCTCCTGGCCCAACCGCAGATATCATCCACCTGCTGAAAGAAACCAAGACCGATGTGGTGGTTTCATACCTCCCGGTTGGTTCCGAGATGGCTACCAAGTGGTATGTGGAACAAGTATTGGAAGCTGGGTGTGCTTTTGTGAATGCAATTCCGGTTTTTATTTCATCTTCAGATTATTGGGCTGATCGTTTTCGCCAGAAAGGCCTGCCTATCATCGGTGATGATATCAAATCCCAATTGGGGGCGACCATCCTGCACAGGGTGCTGACCAGCTTGTTCGTGGATCGAGGTGTGCGCCTTGACCGAACCTATCAACTTAATTTTGGAGGCAACACCGATTTCATGAACATGCTTGAACGTGAGCGCCTGGAATCCAAAAAGATCTCCAAGACCGGTGCAGTCACATCCATGCTGCCATATACACTGGATCCCACCAACGTACACGTAGGCCCGAGTGATTATGTGCCGTGGTTGACCGATCGCAAGTGGTGCCACATCCGCATGGAAGGGACCACATTTGGAGATGTACCCCTCAACCTGGAAACCAAGCTGGAAGTATGGGATTCTCCCAATTCAGCCGGAGTAGTGATCGACGCAGTGCGCTGTGCCAAGCTGGCCCTGGACCGTGGTATGTCTGGCCCATTGATCGCACCCTCATCCTATTTTATGAAGACTCCCCCCAAGCAGTTTCGTGACAACATTGCACGTGATATGACCGAGGCATTCATCCGGGGTGAAGAAACCAAGTAACCTGCGCACTTTCATCGACAGCAACCCGCGCATACATACCCTGGTGGTACGATTGTTGCGCTGGAGGGGGAAGAACTCTCCGTGCGTATTTTGCGAAATTATTGCAGGTAGAGCACCCGAAAGGGTGCTCTACCGCGATGACCTGGTGACTGCTTTCAGGGATGCCCATCCCGCAGCCTCCACCCATATCCTGATCGTTCCCAACCGGCACATTGAATCATTGAACGATCTCACCCCTGGGGACGAATCTCTTGGCGGGCATATGCTGCTGGTTGCTCAAAAACTGACCCGCTCGGAAAATATCGAAGGTGGTTACAGCCTGACCATCAACACCGGGCTGCAGGCCGGGCAGACGGTTTTTCATCTTCATTTGCATTTGCGCAGTACTGCGTAAATATCTGAACTATATTTTTATCTATATTTTTATCGTCGGGGATAAAAGCGTAAAATATTGCTTCAGAGATTTCTGCAAGAAGTAGTAAAAAAACGTGGATAATATAAATGGGGATTTTCAAAAATAAATATCATTGAAAATAGGGTCCTGCAAGGGAAGTGAACATCGACTCGTTGAACAACTTCCATCTAAATGATGTAAAATTGTAGTGGGTCTGGATTTGAGCCTGTTAGCTTGGTTGAGATAATAACGATTATCAAAAGACAAATAAGGCGATTTTTTAGTGATTAGTAACCTTTTTTTTATATCAAATCCTAAATGATTTAGGACTTTTTACGGACCGCCAATAAGCTATTATGCGATCTGCATATACGCGAGTTCGGCGTGACAGGAGGTATGGAGAATGCAGTCTGAATCCGAAATTGCAGCCCATCGCAGCAGGCGCCCAATACTCGGCGTACTCTCATTCGTCTCGGGGATGCTTGCTTTGTTTTCCGTCATCATGATCACCCTCACAAGTCTGATGCCTGACTTCAACCCGCCCGGATGGATCCGCATCGGCACGATAGCCCCGCTGCCCTTGGCTCTCATCGCTTCTATCGCCTTTGGCGCGGCCGCTCTAGTAAGGCAATCCGGGAAAGCCTGGGCCATCGGCGGGCTGACAGCGTCAGCACTCGTAATCGTCGGGTTCGCTGTCTTGCTCAATGTGGCGGGATAGCGAGCGACAGCTCCGCATGCCGGACAACCGCTTCCAGCGGACGCGCTCAAAGTTCACGATAGACTGAATCGGTGGTGGCACGCCGCTTCGCTCATCAGTCTGGACATGGAGCCTCGACGAGAGCGGTAAAAAGGCTGCAGACGGCTGGCTACAGCTATAACGGGTGGCAATTTCGACTTGTAAAGAACACTAGAAACAGGTATTATTGTATAAATTCTTATTACCTATAGTTGTACGAATATCGTACTATATTGTACGTAATACGTACATTTTTGTCAAGATATAGGATCTTCCATATGAATCTCAATAAAGTTATTCGCCCGAATAATTTCACTCACTATTTAGGCGACGCAATTCGAAATGCCCGTGAAAAACTAGGATTAAGTCAAGCGGAACTAGCAGAATTAATTTTTACTCGCCGAGCAACATTATCAGATATTGAAAATGGAAAGACAGAACCAGACGCAAGCACATTATCCTATTTAGCTAGAAGTCTTGGAAAACCTATAAGCTATTTTTTCTCCCCTGCTTCCTATAAAAATATCAAGCCTGAAGATTTAAATCCACTTGAAAGTGAATTATTAATTCATTTTCAGCAAATATGGGACGACCAGTTAAAACAAGTTGTAATCTTCCAGGTAAAAGCAATAGCTGAATTTGATCCTACTCAGACACTTTTAAATGCAGTAGATTTGACAATATCTGAAAAAGAAAATGAAACCAAATTACACGAGTTAATTAAGCAAATGCGAAAGAACTAATACTGGCGAATTTCATTATTAGATTGCCTATAATTTACCAATTTATCGGCAAATCAACTTTTTATATCAAATGGTCGATATCATAGAAAAGTATCCTTTAAAAACATGGATTCTCAGTTTCCAAAATCTCAGGTTGATCGACTAGGCCAACGATTGAAAGGTGGCGATATAACCGAGAATGATATTCGAATTCTCGATGAATATCGACGATCTTTTGGTCCGGCTTATGAACTCATTGTCGATAGTATTCGACAGACACTTGGTCTTACACTTACTGGTAGACCAGCAAAGTCTACTAGTTCGATAATTGAAAAATTACATAGAGAGACTATCAGGCTCTCACAAATACAGGACATAGCAGGTTGTCGTATAATCACATCTGACATCAATATTCAGAATAAGGTCATTACTGATCTTGTGGGATTATTTCCCGAGGTGAGAGTCATCGACCGTCGGAATATCCCCAGCCATGGTTATCGAGCTGTTCACGTAGTTCCGATCATTAATGGAAGACCAATTGAGATTCAAGTCAGGACTTTCTTACAGCATAAATGGGCTGAACTCTCTGAAAAGCTTGCTGACATTATAGATCCTGCAATAAAGTATGGTGTAGGTCCCGAGATCCCGATTACACTTCTCGACAATATGACGAACTTGTTCAGTAAGATGGAGAAACTCGAACTAGTTTTCGAATCAAAAGATATTAACGACCCCAAATTGAGTGCGGTAAACCCTGAACTGACATCCATTAAAGCTGACCTAATAAAGCTAGTGGATGAGTTCATAACTAAAACTAGAGAAAAATAGGATTTACCAATATGATCTTTCTTATAGAGTACAACCGTAAAGAGGGTAAAATTTTAAAGTTGCAAACCTACGCCGATTCTGATCGTCGTATCGCTGAAAATGCTCGCCTCGAAATGGAATTATCCCTTCTTCGTAGTGGCTGTTCACTTGAAGTTGTCCTTCTTGAAGCAAATAGCCAAGAAGACCTTCTCCTTACTCACCGCAGGTACTTCGAGAATCCTGAAGAGATTGCAAGTACTTAGTAATAAGATAAAATCATATTATAGCCTTATTAAATTTAAGCCAAATTACTCTTGGTTAAGATAATAACCATTAGCATAATTTATTCACTTCATACAAAATCCATATCCAATGTGGTAATATAATAAGGTATATTAAAGGAGTGTCCAATGGACGATAATTCAAAAGAATTTTATACAAATGCCGTTAATGTTATTGGATCTGTCTTTGATGTAACATTGATTTTTCGAAGTCAGTCTCCTCAAATTGATGCAAACGGGAAAATTATTGACCTTAATGGATCACATTCTCAACCTGTTTTGAATATCTCAAACGAGATGATTGTTCGAATGAGTCCTCAACACGCCAAAGCATTAGCAACTCTCCTTGTACAGCAAGTTGTTCAATACGAAAATTCATTTAAATTGACACTCCCATTAACGCCAGAATTAGAAAGAATCTGGACCGAGCAATTGAAAGGCAAATAAAGAATGGTAACAACAACCGTTTTAACAACACAAGATTATAAAGTTGGTAATATATCAGATCTCAATGTTAGAGAGCAGAATTCATCAATATTTTTATCCGCTACTCTAAAGTATTCATCTACATATGATCAGCCAAAAAACCTGATTATTTCTTCAACCTATGGAAAATATGCTGATAAGAGATATAAATTAACGCAAGCCGTGCTCTATGAGCATAAAATCGAACGTGAGCGTGACGACAAAAAGTTTAAAAGTTAAATAAACCATGAGCGGGGAATTGCCTCCTTTTGTCCTTGATAGCTTTGCTCTGATTGCATATTTCTGTGCAGAGCCTGGAGGAGAAATAGTAAAGGAACTTTTAGAAAAAGCGTTAAATCTTGAATTAGATTTACATTTAAGCATCATAAATCTTGGTGAAATGTATTACATTTTATATAAGACCCGTGGAAAAGATTTCGCAGATTCAGCTGTAGAAGACACAAATAACCTCCCAATTCAAGTAATTAGCATCACAGATTCTCAAGTTTGGGATGCCGCAGAGATAAAAGCTCATTTTAGCATTTCATATGCTGATGCATTTGCAGCATCATTAGCGCAGTCTCTTAATGCTTCTATTGTCACTGGAGATCCTGAGTTCAACAATATAATTAATGGTCCAAATATTATATGGATAAATTGACATTTTATATTTTCAATTATTTGTCAAAATAAATTAACAGCATTCAAAATAAAACCTTTTTTACCCATATCATCCTTTCAATAATAATGATTAATCTTTTATGGCAATTATTATGTATACACCTTACTACTATTCAACATCCTAACCGACGCAGATTTATACCTCTGTAGGATTTGAACCTTTAACCGCTAGGTTCGAGGTAAGTGCCCCGCAGGGGTATCAAATCCTCGGCGAGGAGCTAAAAAAAGCCCATCGGGGCTTTTTTGATTCGCCTACCCCTCGTTCCTGAATTGCAGGCAGTAATGGTGGAAGGTGTTGCTGACCCAGGCGGAGCCCATGCCGTAGGGCGCCAGGCGCTGGTTATCCTGGCACCAGATCTTTTCATCCTTCAAAGTGTAAACCCTGCCAAGCTCACGCCCCAGGTCCCAGGCCAGGGGGTAGATGCGGCCGCCTTTTTTGACGTTCTTGACCACGATGGTCAGGTAGGCTTTCGGGCGCAGGCAGGGCTTTAAGCGGGCATAAATGCCGACCAGTTTTTCAATGAAAGTCTCGTAATCATGGATGTTGCCCAGGTCAGACGGGTCGTCCGAATAGAACACATCCAACTCGTCTGAAGTGCGCCGGGCACTTTGCGTTTTTGCGCCTTTGGCGTGCAGCATATCCCAGTAGGGCGGCGAAGTGAACAGGTAATCGATCACGGGCAGCTCAGCGAGCGCAATTTTAGCGGCATCCGCAGTGATGACCTGCGCGGCCAGGTCTGCGGCGGCGGCTCCCAGGGCGGCGCTTTCCGCGGCGATCACCTGGCGGGCGATTTCGGCATATTTTGGGTTAAGCTCGATCCCCAGGCTGTGGCGTCCACTACGCAGGGCAGCCACCAGGGTGGAACCGGTGCCAGCCATGGGATCCAAAATCATCTCCCCCGGTTTGGTGAAAAATTCAATAAATTCCTGCGCCAATGTCTCCGGGAACTTGGCCGGGTGACGCAGCACATCTTTTTTGCGCGGCGGGGGGTTATGGATGAACCATGATTTCTGGAATTTCAACCAGCTTTTCGGATCCAGGTCGTTCAATATATTTCGCATAATAGGGCTCTTTTGTATCATCCCAATAAACCGGGGGGCAGGGGGTGTGCGGGCGGGAAAGGTTGGGTTATGGACCCGGCGGTGTGGTGGAAATTGGCGTTACAATCTGCGGGGTGGGTGTGTTCAGCCCGGGTTCCACGGCAGACACGGCCAGGTTGGAAAAGCTGATGCTCATGGGATTGCCTGCATCCGAATGGATATACACGCCCAGCCCTCCCTGGGTAAGGATATGATCGCTGACATTGAACTGGAAATGATCATTCAGGAAAAACCTGAGATCACGCCCGTCTGCCCAGACAGACAGCTTGACCTCACCCGGCGCACCGAGAGGCGCATCCGGGCTGGGTGCCCAATCCCGGATCACAAATGGTTTTCCGGAGACCACCCGTTCCAGGCGCACCTCCCCGCTGCACGCCACGCTGAAACGGTAAAAATCTGCTTCTGAAAGCACCCGAAACAACAGGCTGAACTGATCCCTTCCCCGGCACAGGCTGAGCTGGGCGTCGATCACGGCATAAAAATCGGTCAACGCTGTCTCCATGCGCAGGCTGGTGATGGTCACCAGGTCGGTGCCCTCGGCCAGGGTCAGCGTCAGGCGGTTGTTGCTGATGATACTGTTGCCCGCGTTCGAGGTCGTGGCAGTCCACAGATCGGCCCGGGAGAAGTTGTCGGAGAAGAGCAAGGCTCCCAACCCGGGCAGGACGGCAGGGGTGGGAGTGGCTCCCTGGGTGGGGAGCGGTGTACGGGTGTTCGTGGCCGGGAACCAGCTGATGGTGGCGGTGGGGATGGGGGTGGGCAGCTCCGGCGTGGAGGTGGGCAAGGCGGTTGGACTGGTTTCCGCACAGGCAGACAGGATCAGGCTGGCTGCAATCAGACTTACGAACTTCAGGAGTGTGTTAATGGAAATCATGTGAGTTTAGTCCATAATACCGGTTGCATATATCGCAGGTCATTTCAGGCAAGGTGTTGTAAAATAACCCTGTAATTTATACCCTTATTTTAATTATTAGGGTCTTTCCCTTATTAGTCAAGGAGATTTCCACTCATTAAACTGGTGAGGACAGCCACACCCGATTTAATGAGATCAACCTCAAGGAGCAGAATATGAGCAAAAAACAAGTCCTGGTCACGGGTGCCTGCGGAGAGATCGGGCAGGCGCTTATCCAGGGATTGGCACAGCGCGGGGGCTACCACATCGTCACTTCTGACCTGGCACCTTTACCCAAAAGCATCCAGCCTTATGTCAGCGAGCATTTCCAGGGTGACATGCTCAACAAGACCAAGCTGTTCTACGACTATGATTTTGAGGTCATCTACCACCTGGCTGCCTTTTTATCCTCCAAAGCCGAAAGCATGCCGGAAGAGGCTCACAAGGTCAACGTGGAAGGTACGATGCAACTGCTCTTGCTGGCGGCTTATAAATCTGAAAAGAAGAGCAGGGCGGTGCAGTTCTTCTTCCCCAGTTCGATCGCAGCGCACGGCTTGCCGGATGCCAAGACCAAGACTGCGGTCGGGTGCATCAAGGAAGATGAATGGCTGAGACCGCATACCATGTACGGCGCCAACAAGCTGTACTGTGAAGACCTGGGCAATTACTTCAGCCGCTACTACGGGCAGCGTCACCTGGAGCCGGAGCCGCCGGTCATGCTGGATTTCCGCGCCCTGCGCTTCCCCGGCCTGGTGAGCGCCTTCACGCTGCCCAGCGGGGGCACCAGCGACTATGGCCCCGAGATGCTGCATGCCGCCGCCCAGGGTAAAGCGTATGCCTGCTTCGTGCGCGCGGATGCCAGCCTGCCCTTCATGGCCATGCCGGATGCAGTCAAGTCGATTTTCATGCTGATGGATGCGCCGCGCCCCGCCATCAGCCAGAGTGTTTACAACGTCAGCGCCTTCAGCCAGACCGCGGCGGAGTTCCGCCAGCGTGCCCTGCAGGCTTTCCCCGGGGCACAGATCAGCTTTGAGCCCAACCTTCTCCGCCAGGGGATCGTGGACTCGTGGCCGGCTGACGTGGATGATGCCCTGGCCCGCCGGGATTGGGGCTGGCAGCCGGATTATGATGTGGACCGCTTCTTTGAAGTTTATTTCCTGCCGGAGATCCGCAAGAGGTATGGAAAGTAGATGACCAGGTAATAGTTGACGGTTAACAGTTAACGATTATCCCGGGACTCCTATCCCGGGATAATCGACTTAAAACCTGCGACTCAACAATTGCGCCAGCGGGCCACGCGCAGCATCGTCCACCAGGGCCAGGACTTCGTCCCCCACCTCCAGCACAGTGACGCCGCGCGGCAGGACGATCTCACCATGCCGGATGATGCCGGAGATGATGCAGTTGGGAGGCAGTTCCAGGTCCATGATCTGTTTCCCGATGGCAGGCGAACCCGGCTCAATTTTTTCTTCCACCAGCGAATATTTACCATGCGTCAGCTTCAAGAGGGTCATCATGTCGCCAATCGACATTTCCTCCACGCTCAGGCGCGCCAGGATCTCGGCCTGGTTGAGGGATACATCCACGCCCATTTCGGGGGTGAACAACCAGGCGTTCTTGGAATTGTTGATGCGGGCAAGCACGCGTGGCACATTAAATTCAAAGCGCGCCAGGGATGTGATCACCAGGTTGGTTTCATCCGACCCGGTCACTGCAGCCAGCACATCAGCCTTGTGGATGCCTGCTTTTTCCAGGGAGGCGGGCGAGCTGCCGTCCCCGGTGATGATGACCTCGGCCGGGATCTCGTTTGCCAGCTTGGCAAGCACTGCCGGACGTTCTTCAATCACCCGCACCGTATGCCCCGCCTCCAATAGATATTTGGTTATTTCTGAACCGGTGTTGCCACCACCCACCACGATAACAAACATAATTACATCCTTTCCATGCCGAGCATTTCTTCCAACCTGGGCATGGCTGCAGGGCTGACGAGGATATAGGCAACGTCCCCTTCCCGAAAATCCGTGCCTGAGATTGGAATGAAGGTTTGATCATTGCGGGTGATGGCTGTGACCATCACTTCACTGGGGATATTCAACTGCGTAACTGAATGCCCCACCAGGTGCTGCGGAATTTCCATGCGCACCATGGCTGTTCCGTTATCCCTGAACAGGGGGACCACATCCAAATCGGTATGCGTGACCACTTCCACGATACGTTCCGCCCCCCAACCGGTGGATGAAATGGTTGTCAATCCCAGCCGCTGATAGATCTCCGCCCGCAAGGGGTCATACAGGCGCGCCACCACACGTGGAACGTTGAAAAAAATGCGGGCAATGCGCGCCGCCACGATATTGGCATTATCCGATGAACTGGCTGCCACAAATGCCTCGGCTGTCTGGATGCCGGCTTCCAAGAGAACATTCCGGTCAAAACCAAGTCCGCGCACCACGCGTCCCTTGAAATCTGTGCCAAGCCTGGAAAGGGCATTGGCATCATGGTCAATGACTGTGACCGAATGCCCAAGCTTGGCAAACAACAAACTGGCCTGCCCCCCCACACGTCCACAACCCATGACAATTATTTTCATTGGTTATCCTCCTGAACAGATAATGGTATCCTCTCCATAAGCAGGGGAAGATGGGGTTCACACCCAACCTGCCTTTGAACTATTGAGAAGATTCTAATGTGGTTTGATAATTCCTTTTTTGTTGGTTAATCCTTCGCAGCACTGATTTTCGGATCCACTCAACGGAATAGATGATCAGCGCATAAAAACCCAGGCCAACCCACATCCAGGCGGGTATGGCCACGTGCTTGAATATTTTAGCCAGGAATGGAACATAAACAATGCATACAATTCCAACCAGTTCAATAAAGATGGCTCCCAGCAGGTAACCATTACTCAACCATCCCAGGTATGAACTGCGGATGCGGTCTGAGCGGCAAGCCAGGGCGTTGCCAACCTGGGCAGTGACCACGCCGGCATGGTAAACCGTGGATGCCAGCAGGATGGCTTGAGGCAAGGTCAGGCTGAGCTGCCAGCCGGGTGGTACGGTTAGACCGGAAAGAAAGGATAGTCCGATCTTATCATTGAGACCTGCAAGCGTGAAAATTGCCAAAAATCCGCTAAAACACAGGATCGCTTCCAGCATGCCCAGCCAGAATGAACGTAACATGACACTATTATCCAGCAAAGGCTCGGTGCGCGGTCGCGGCGGGTGCTTCATGATATCCGGTTCAGGCTTTTCAATCCCAAGCGCCAGGGCCGGGAACAGGTCGGTACCCATATCTATTGCCAGGATCTGGCGGACGCTGAGAGCCAGGGGGACGAGTGGAAGACTGGCAGTTACGATAAATGGCACCAGTTCGGGCACATTGCTGGAAAAGATGTAGGTGATGAATTTGCGGATGTTATCGAATACCCCGCGCCCTTCCTCAATGGCGGTGATGATGGCTCCAAAATCATCCCGGGTCAGGATGATATCAGCGGCTTCCTTGGCGACATCCGTTCCGACAATACCCATGACGATGCCCACATCCGATTTGCGCAGGGCGGGTGCATCATTGACGCCATCCCCGGTGACTGCCACAACCTCGCCGCGTTTTTGAAATGCAGACACCAGCCTCAATTTATGTTCGGAGGCCATGCGGGCAAACAACACCTCGTTATCCAACAGCCGCTGCAAGTCAGAGTCGGACATCTCATCCAGTTCTGCACCCGTCACGATCAACGGGTTGGGGCTGGTCAACATACCCAGGCGACGGGCCAGGGAAAGCGCGGTCAGCCCGTAATCCCCTGTGATCATCACGATGCGGATGTCGGCCTGGCGGCAGATGTGGATGGCGTTCTCCACCTGTGGCCTGGGGGGATCCAGCATTGCCATCAAGCCAAGAAAAACCAGCTCGCGCTCCACGTTCTCAGCAGAATAGACACCCGAGCGCATGGGCAGTTGGCGGCGTGCCAGTGCCAATACGCGCAGCGCCTGGCTGGCATAGGCGTCATTGGCAGCCATAATTTCAGAGCGCAGCTCATCCGTCAGGGGCAAAACCTGGTTGTGGATCAATATTTGTGTGCACAAAAGCAACACTTCGCGCGGCGCACCTTTAACATAGGCGATTTCGCAGTTGACCTCCCGGTGGATGGTGGTCATGCGTTTGCGGCGGGCATCAAATGGAATTTCATGCACGCGCGGAATGATGCGATTAAGGTCTGCCTCGCGAATACCACCTTTCATGGCAGCCACCTTCATGGCAGCTTCGGTCTGATCTCCCAGGCTAGTCCAGCCTGAATGCTCAATGGAAGGAGGGTTCAGGCGGGCATTGTTGCAGGAGGCGGCCGATTCCAATAACGATAACAGGTCTTTCTCCCAGCTCTGCCCGGCGGGGTCGGGGGTGAATTTGCCAACCGGTTCATAACCAACACCGCTGACCTTGATCTTTTGCCGGGCCACCCAGATACTACGCACGGTCATCTGATTCTGGGTGAGTGTGCCACTTTTGTCGGTGCAGATCAAAGATACCTGCCCCAGTTTTTCCACCGTGGAAAGCTTTTTAACCAGAACACCCTGGCGCGCCAGGCGCTGCACGGCTGCAGCCAGGGACAGGGTTAAGGTGGCTGTCAAACCTTCCGGAATAACAGCCACAACGATACCCAAGCCCATCAGGGTGATTTCCCGGAAGGGGAATTGCAGCGAGAAATAGCCTACCAAAATGACCAGGCTGCCAATACCCAGGCCTATCCAGGCGGTAACGCGGCTCAAACGATTGAGTTCTTTGTGGAAGGGAGTAGGTTCTTCGGCGATGGTTTGGGTCAGGTGGGCGATGCGTCCGAACTGGGTGGACATGCCCGTGGTGGTAATGACAGCCCGCCCGGTGCCGGATGCAATGGAAGTGCCGGCAAAGATCAAGTTTGGACGATCCAGCTCGCTGATACCAGTGACCAGGGAGGGGTCGGAAATTTTTCGTACGGGTATCCCCTCACCGGTCAGGTTGGCGTTGTTAACCCTCAGACCGTATTCTTCCAGAACGCGCGCATCTGCGGGGATGTTATCCCCTTCTGCCAGTATGAGAATATCTCCCGGCACGACTTCGCTGGAGGGGACGTAACTTTCCTTGGCATCACGGGTGACATGCGCAAAGGACGGCAGGATGTCTCGTAATTTTTCAACGGCTTGTTCAGCCCGATATTCCCGCCAGAAAGAGAGGCTCGTATTAATTGCAACGATCCCCCAGATGATGAATGCCAACACTGCATCGTTCTGCAATAGCGCCACCAGTCCAATGCCGAGCAGCACAAGCGCAGGCGGGTGGATGAACTCCAGGATAAGTTTTTCAAGGATGGGGCTTTTGGCTTGTTTGGATAACAGGTTGCGCCCGTAAAGCGACAGGCGCGCTTCAACTTCAGCATGGACCAAACCACCCGTGCTGGTTTCAAGGGCCTGGTAAACCTCTGTAACTGGCAGGGAGTAGATTGGCGTAGTGCTCATATTTAATTAAGTATAACAGTATCATCTCAATAAAGAGGGGGGCGGGGTGTTTTTGAAAAGGCACGTTTAACAGTATTTGTAAATAAAGAAGACAGGGCGTTGGCAGCATTGTGCACATCACCCCGTCCTATGGGATGTCACCCTGAGTGCTTATTGGTCCTCTTCACCCGGTGCAGTTTCCTTGGGTGCGCCGCCAGCTTTTGGCTCTTTCCGGTCAAGATATTGTTCCAGCAGGGAAGGCGCGTCGGGGAGATCCGAATGCATGGCATGGTCATAATCCCCGGCGGGTACAGGTTCAGGCTCATAGCGAACCGGTCGGCGAACGCCGAACAATTCAAAAAACTGGGTAATCCCTATTAATACACGTCCTCGCATGGAATGCCTGTATTCCTGCATTTTAAGGGATTGCCATTCCACAATGGAAGCCATCGAACCCTGCACACGGGCTTTCTCGCGCACGATGCGGTGGATCTGTTTGGGTTCACGATACCCAATCGGAGAAATGAGCAATCCGTTGGCCAGCAGGATAAGCAGGCTGAAGGTAATCAGCACCACCCAACCGCCTTCGGACCACTTGCCCACGATCTGTCCGATGAAAACGATCCCTGAAAGGATGGCTGCAAATCCGGCCCCCAGGCTGCCCCAAGTTCGAACCGCGCCTTTGGCCGTTGCCAGGATGTGCTTGCGGATGGCAAAACCCATGACCATGATGGGCATGAACACACCAATGCCATAATAGGGAACGGCTGCACTGGTGTTTCCTTTGACCAGGAGTTGAATGACAATTGCAACAATGAAACCGGCGGTAACAGAACGTGTGAAGGTACCCTGCGGATTTCGATATACGACGACTTCCGGAATTTCTCCAATGGCAACATCCCGCCAGGCAGTGGCCTGCAGGTCCTGGAAGGCAGTCATGGATGCAGCCGAAAGGAGCGCCACAGCCAGCACCTGGTATGCGTAGAATAGGATCTCACCGCCGGGGAGTTGGGTAAAGCCGATGAAAGCCAGGTTACCCACCAGGGTACGCCCAAGCGTGCCATCAAAGACGTTAAAACGGATGGCAAAAAAAGAGAGCATGAATGTTGTCAATCCACCGTAAAACAGGAAGGAGGTTTGCACAAACCGACCGATCCCGGCTTTTCCACTGTAAAACTCCCATAATCCTTTGAGTTTGGGCAGACGTTTCCTGCCCCATTTCACGATATCAGCGTCTTCGTTAATGACAAATTGAATGCCATTCGACATGGCTTCCAGCCCTGTCAATGCCACCAGGCCTTTCATCGAAGCTGTCAGAAGATGAAGGAGCGCCTGGCTTAACGAGACTTGCTGGTAGGTTTCCTGCACTTGAACCGCAGCCACCCCTCGCAAATTAGCATAGATCAGGCCACCAACCATGACCAGGGTCATCATGACAAAAACACCCAGCAGGGTAAAAACAACCCTGGCTGATTCGCCGCGCCCACGGATAGTCAGATACCAGGTGATGGCTGCCAGAATAGCCCCGATCAGAAAATGCCACCACCAGTTTGCCCCATACTTTCCCAACACCGAAAGCAACTGGTCTCCGCCTGATAACGATGAAACGACGATGGTGAAAATGTAATCCTGGATCAGCACTACTGCAACAACCAGGCTCAGACCCGGGGTGAGATAACGCATCGAAGCGGTGTATGAACCGCCACCTTCGTTGAATATTCCCAGGGAATACATGTACAGGGCGCCAAAGACAATGTTGAAAATACTGATAATGGCTGCCGCGATATAACCCCATTTCTGCAAGTCGTAGGGGTGCAGGGCGTGCATCATCTCACCGGTGGCATAAAAATACGAGGTGAAATAATCTACACCAAAAAGCGCCAATGCAGCCAGCAGACCGATCTGACCGGCGCCATGCACATGCGCGCTCTCTTCCTTTTCACGTGGGGAGGATTTAAATGCAAGAAAAGCAATAACTATTAAAAGACCAATGGAAAAAAACATGGAATTACCTGTTTAACTTTCGCTTTCAAAAGCGATTTCTAAAAGATCAAGCAAATACATCAAATGCTTGCGAGTGGATGGGTTGTAGCGCGTATCCTGGCTGACTTTTACCTGTTCCTGGTAAACAGCGCGCACGACGAAGGCGGGGACGAACATGATGCGCCCGGCCGGTATGATTTCGAAATTACTATAGCTTATCTTTAAATCCTGGTCATCAAAATAGGGCATGCTCAGACGCAAACCACGGTTTAAACTACCCGCTTCAGCGCGTGCCTTGATGTGAGCGATAATGTCCTGGGTCTGGTAGATGGCCAGGGCACGTCCCTGGTTGACCAATTGACCGAGCATTCCATATCTTTTCTTGGAATATTCCGGATCAGCGGAGATGTAGGGAGCCAGGGCGACTGCCTTGAATAGCACCTCCATGAATCTCTGCATCGAGCGGATGTGCGCATCTGCTTCTTCAAGTGACTTGACCAGCAGTTCACCTCTTTCACCGAATGCCACCCATTGCGGCAGGTAAAACAGGCGCGCATAAGGCACATATGGAACCAGCACTTTGGCATCCTCTGCTCCCGTCCCATTTTCTTCAACGATGGCATCACTGGCAGCAGTCAACGCCGATTGAGTATCCATCTGGTCATTATCGGGGATGGAGGCCAATGTCTCTTCATCGTCGGCTGGACGGTAAGTGACTTCACGCCCTGAAGGGAGCGTGTTGTAGACCATGTGCAGGACGGTAGAGTGTCGCAGCAAACTGGCAGCCACAGAGACAGACCGATCCGGGGATTGTTCCAACTCGTTCAAGACGTGCCGCAGCAGTTTGTACAGTTGTTCTTTGCGCAGGCGGTTGATAAAATTTCCAACGGTGTGGGTGCGCTGATCGTTTGGGATGGTTACGAGAGTTGGCTGATCCACATTTTCCAGGGTGCAGACCACCCGGTCGGGAAGACTGAAGCGCACCTGCGGGTTATTTTCGAGCAGCGCTTCAGACAATTGCCTGCCCTGGGCTTCGAGAAAGCGCTGGATGATGTTTGGCTGGGCAGCCAACAAGGCCTGCTGGCGTTCATATTCTTCCGTCTGTAGGTCAGCCATATGGGTTGTGGTTGGGAAATTTTTATCCGACATATTTTCCTTTTGCGTTTCTCCATAAATGGGGGAATATAAATTCCAGTTTTACAGACTCCATCAAATCGATTCCACACTTCAACGTTGCTGGAAATTAAGAGCAACTTGCCATTATAACAGGGGAGCATGAACCTGGATATGTTTTTATCAGCGATGTTGTTTGCTGTCTGGCAGGTATTTATTAACGCAAGGTTGAATTATAGATACATACCGGGGCTATCACAAAGCACGAATATCGAGGAATCCGTTATTGCTCTGATAATGGCTATTGTTATATCACAATATATTTGATACAATCTGGATAATTGTTATAGGAATACGATCCCATCCCGTTGGAGGAACAATAAATGCCTGATCTTGTTTGCTCTGTTTGCGGACAACCAGCTGACAGGACGATTAAAACGCGCTGTTTCTGCGAAAGACACTTTTTGTCGGCAACCCATGAACGTAAACATACCTGGCGCGGCTATACCCTGCTGATCTTTGGCTTAATCGTATTTGTTGGATTGGTTTATTTCCTCGATTCAGCCATAAAACCCGTTCTGACAGGGTCGGCCCTGTTGTGGGCAGGTGTTTTAATGGCACTGGTCCCGGCTGCCATATGGATGATCTTTTTTTATCTGCAGGATAGAATCGAGCCTGAACCAAAAGGATTCCTCCTGGCAGTTTTCCTGCTGGGCGCATTGCTGGCAGCAGCAGTTGGCAGCCCATTGCTCGAGAATGTGTTCCACATATCCAAATGGTTATATGCGGATACCGCTGCCACAATCCTGGGAAGTATCCTGGTGGTGGGCTTTACCCAGGAGTTTTTGAAATACGCAGCAGTGCGATATAGCGTCTACCGGTCCAGTGAATTTGATGAAGCCACGGATGGCGTCATTTACGCAACTGCCGCCGGCCTGGGTTATGCCACGATACTCAACATTCAATTTGTTATTTCGAACGGGGGTGTGGCTTTGGGTTCAAGTGTCATCCGAATGGCAGTTGTAGCCCTGGCACAGGCCAGCTTTGCCGCCATCACCGGTTATTTCCTGGGTCGAGCCAAGTTCGAGCACGAACCGTTGTGGTGGATGCCGCTCGGCCTGACATTGGCAGCAACAGCCAATGGTCTGTTCAACTGGCTGCGCGGGCGCGTCGTCCAAAGTGGGATCAGTTTGACCAGTGCTTCAACAAACCCCTGGATGGGCCTGGTGTTGGCAACCGTGGTTGCCGTCCTGACAACAGGGTTCATCATCTGGCTGGTGCGCCGTGATATTCACTCGGCGTTGGCAGAGAAATAGGAGGCTGGTATGAGTGTATCTTCCCGCACGTCCAATACAATTTCTCTTGGTGACCGCTTCTCTGACTGGGCGGTAATTGCAATTGCAACCATTGCCTTGCTAACAGGCTGGTTTTACAAATCCAGTGTGGAGAACCGCAGTGTACCTTTCGAAGCTTCAGGTATCTCCGCTCAAACCCCTCAAGGCTGGTTAATGGCCAGCACCCAGGGAAATGAAGTCCTGCATGTAACCGATCCTACATCTGGTGGCTTTGGTACTTCCTATATCGTTCAAAACATCCCGGTTGAGGCAGATTCTGTGGTTGGTCAGGCAGTCAGCCTGCTGACCTTACAGCACGGTCAGGCACTGACTGCTTATCGGTTGCTTGAACAAAGACAGGTCACGGTATCTGGAAAACCAGCCTATGAATTGAGTTATGTTTTCGTTGAGTCCAATCCCAATCTGACGCACAACGAGTTTCCCAACATTGTGCGTGGCATGGATTACATATTCCTTACCGGAGATCATGCAGTTGTGGCAACTTATTGGGCTGATAAACAAACCTTCGAAGATGATCTCGGACGTTTTCAACTTTTCCTGAAATCTCTGAAGTTTTAATGGAGACAAACATGAAACTTCAAAAAGTAAACCGCATTTGGCATATGCTTGCCGTACTGGCAATGGTTACCCTGGCATGTATTAATCTTGATAACAATACCGTCCAACCGGTGCCGACCCAGGTACCTCAGGTCCAACCACCTCAAGTCCAGCCAACTGAAGTCCAGGCAACACCTGTTTCGCAAAACCCGGTTATTCCAAATAATAATGGACAGACGGGCAGCAGCCGCACAGAATTAATTGCAGCCACCGTTCAAATTTACGGACTCCAAACCAAGAATGGTGAACTGACGCCCATTTATACCGGGTCAGGCACCATCATCAGCCCCTCAGGTCTTATCCTTACCAATGCGCATGTGGCCAGTCCAGCCTCCCAGGGGGAAGACGAATATGAACCTGATGCCCTCGCAATCGGGATGATGGACCAGGAGGACCAACCACCTGTCTTCCTATATTTTGCAAAAGTTGCCGCTGTGGATGGATACATGGACCTGGCGGTAATTCAAATAACTTCGACGATGGATGGCGCCAATGTGAACCCAAATAACCTGAACCTGCCTTTTGTTCAATTGGGTAATTCGGACGATCTCCACGTGGGCGATCATATCGATATATTTGGATTCCCCGGCATTGGGGGAGAGACCATTACCTTCACAGATGGCAATGTTTCCGGATTTATAGCCGAAGAAGGTATGGGTGACCGGGCCTGGATCAAGACCGATGCGACCATCGCCGGTGGAAATTCCGGTGGCCTGGCTGCCAACGATACCGGTTATATCATCGGGGTTCCAACCTCTGCTTCAGCAGGAACGGGTGGAAATGTCACAGATTGCCGGGTAGTTCAAGATACCAATGGAGATGGAACGTTGGACTCCCGTGACAATTGCATTCCCATAGGCGGGTTCATTAATGGTCTACGCTCGATCAACCTGGCCTTGCCATTAATCAAAGCGGCTCAATCCGGACAACAGTATGCCAGTCCCTTTGGTGCACCCAGCCAACCCAGTTCATCTGGCAGTGGACGCGAAGCCTTCAACCAGGTCACCTGGTATACCGGCACGGGTGGAGCGGATTGCGAGTTGGGTGACCAGGTAAACTCTTACTCATCCGGTGTTAATGCCATGGCCGCCGCTTTTGACTTCAGCGGTATGACAGATGGCGAATCCTGGGCGGAGGAATGGACCATCGACGGAGAGGTATTGTACAGCAGTCAATACGTCTGGAATCTTGGCAGCCAGGGATCCACTTATACCTGCCTGTATAACAGCCAGTCGCCCATGCCGGATGGTAATTATCATCTTGAATTATACGCCGGGGAGGAATTAAACCGGTTAGCCCAGAGTGATGTCATTGTCGGTGGATCTGGTGGCAGCAATCCAAACCCCAATGTTGCCACGGGAGTGGTGACCTTATTTGGCCAGGTATATGACGCCAATAGCAACAATCCACTGCCAAATGCAGAGGTCTATGTACTTCAACCGGGAACGACATTTGACCAATGGAAAGCGAATGAATTTGCCGATGGCGATATATTTACATTTGCCAAATCTGACAATCAGGGAAATTACACTCTGCCTGACAAATTAGCTTTGAATGTTGGTTATTCAATTGTTGTTTATGTGGAAGGATACTCGATCACTTTTGGAGATGACCTGGTCTGGACAGATCAAGACCCGGTGAACTACCAAATGGATATTTCCATGTCTAACTGAGTTACATCCAACGTTCCGTTTTAGATTAAACAGAAACGCCCGATTGATCGGGCGTTTCTTATTCCGGGCAATAGCAGTTCAAGTGCTCAATCAATAGGGATGCCATTTGCGATAAGATAGCGGGTTACTTCAGCCGGATCACGCAGCCCTTCATCCAGAAATGCTTTGTAAACATAATACCCACTGTACATGGGCGTGCGCCCGGCGCTGTTGATCAGGGTGTTCTTATATTGGATAATTTGTTCTCTCCCACGAGGCGTGAGCTTCTGTTTGAAATGATGCATGATCTCCATCTTTTGTTCGATCACGACTGCATCCAGCCACCAGATATCCAGCTTCCATGGACGTCCCCATTGACCCAGGTTGACCCTGAAATTCAAGTATAACCCGCCCTGCATGCCAGGATGGTCTTCATTCTCAAAAGTAACCCGGATGACCCTATCGCTATCGGCCATCTGACCCGCGGCTTCAAAGATGCGCGGTATGCTGGTCATGGGTACATACAGGTCAAGGTCCGGATAGACCATCACGTCCAAAAAATAGCTGCCAGTCGTGACTACCTCACCAAATGGCTGCAGGGTTTCCGGCAACCGGATGGCTTGCATCAAATCCCCAGCTTCCCGGTATAACCTGCTGGCACGTTCAAGCAGGTCATCTTTCAAGAGCAGGCACCTCAACGATCTGCTCCCGTTCCGGTCCGACCGACGCATAACGGACGGGAACCCCACCCAGCCTGGTTACAGTGCGGAGATAGCCTTGTGCCTGCACAGGAAGATCATCCCATCGGCGGATATTACCCAAGTCGGCCTGCCAGCCGGGCAGCTCGATATAGACGGGTTCCACACTGCCCAAGTCAGCCTGGCCAAAGGGAAGTTCAGCCAGGGTCATATCGCCAATACGGTAAGCCGTGCAGATCCGAAGACTCTCGAATCCGCTCAGAATGTCCAGCTTGGTCATGACCAGCTCGGTCAAACCATTAATTCGGGCTGCATAACGCAGCAATACCCCATCCAGCCAGCCTACCCGCCGCGGGCGACCCGTGGTGGTGCCAAACTCATCCCAGGGGTTCGAACCTGTGCCGCGTAGCCGTCCGGCCAGCTCACCAGATAATTCGCTGGGGAATGGGCCACTGCCCACACGGGTCTGGAAGGCTTTGGCCACACCGATCACACGTGCATTTTGAGCGGCATCCAATCCCAGGCCAAGACCCGTCAATACGCCCGGTGCGGTGGTGGCTGAACTGGTTACAAACGGGTAGCTGCCGTGGTCGATGTCCAGAAGGGTTCCCTGGGCGCCTTCCGCCAAGACTATCTTGCCAGAAGCAAGTGCCTGGTGAAGTTCGGCAGAGACATCCCTTATATAGGGAGTCAGGATCTTACACTGAGATTCAAAAACGGTCAGTAGCGGCGCAATTTCCAGGGTGGGAGCCCCGTACAGGCCCAGGCTGTGGTTGGCTTTTTCAATATGACTGCGCAGGCGGTCAATGAAGTTGGGAGCCAGCATGTCTCCCACGCGCAAACCGCTGCGGGAGGCTTTGTCGGTATAAGCCGGACCAATGCCGCGCCCCGTTGTGCCCAGGTTATCCTTGCCGCGGGCAGCTTCCATGGCTTTGTCCAGGGCCTGGTGAGCGGGGGTGATCAGGTGGGCGGCATGCGAGATGCGCAGGCGTTCCGATGTGATCGTGACACCGGCTGCCCGCAGCAAATCCATTTCTTCCAACAGGGATTTGGGATTGATGACCATGCCATTCCCCAGCATGCCGATGGTATTCGGATGAATGATGCCTGAGGGCAGCAAATGCAGCTTATAGATCTGGCTGCCAATGGTCACGGTATGCCCGGCATTATCACCGCCATTAAAACGGGCTACGTAGTCCGATTGACTCGCCAGCCAATCCACCATGCGCCCTTTGCCCTCGTCTCCCCACTGTGCACCAACAATGATCTGGAGTGCCATATTATCTCCTGTTGCCTGTTCAGAATAATGGAATATTTTATAAATAACGCCAGTCGATCAATTTCCAGCCAATGATTTTATAGTTCTCTTGGAATTTCTGGGTTGGTGCAGTATATGTGTCTTCCTTATACCACGGCAATTCCCAACGAGCCGATTATATCAGGCTGTGGAAGGCCTTTTTGGAATGATATAATCTAAATACAAGTATCTTTTCAATAATTCCGGGGAAGTTTGGGATGTGAATGCGAGCTTCGCTCGCATTCACATCCCAACACCCCACTTTTTGAGAAGTTACACACAAGGTGAATTATGAAGAAAAAAATGACGATCAGTATCGGCATTCTGGTGGTTGCGTTCTTCCTGCTGCGCTTTTCTTTTGCAGTGATGGCAGCGCCTGCCTCGCAATTGCAGCAATTTGCCACCCCAACCGCCGGGCCGGATGGACGTATTATTTATATTGTTAAAGCAAATGATACCTGCAGTTTAATATCGATCCTGACCGGTGTTTCACAGGATCTATTACGCCAGATGAATCATCTTGGGGAGAATTGCATCGTCTTTGAAGGCCAGGAGCTGATACTTGGCATGGGCGGCCCTTCCATTCCAACAGCCACATCAATCGTTTCCCAGCAACCCACCTCCATAATACCGTCAGCCACACCGTTTTTAGGCAACGCCCAGGTGTGCGTGGCCCTTTATAACGATGTCAATGGGGATGGTTTGCGCCAGGCCAACACCGATGAATTTGATGCCTATATTGCGGATGGCACCGAGCCGACCATTGAAGGAGGCGCGGTCAGTTTGAGCAGCCTGACCGGCACCTATTCTGAAACCCTTAGTACGCTGGAGGGGTTGGATCCGGTCTGTTTCAGTGATGTGCCCGAAGGGAATTACACGGTCAGCGCGGCTGTCCCGGATGGATACAACCCGACCACAGACTTGACTTATATATTACAGTTGAAACCTGGTGACCAGACCTATGTCAGCATTGGCGCCCAATCCAAGTCACAGACCTCGCAGGAAAATAACGGACAGGCAAAATCCCCCATTCTGGGCATCCTGGGGGCGATCCTGTTGTTGGGTGGTTTGGGGGTTGGATTTTTTGCTTTTAGAATGAAGAAATAGGATTTCCAAAAATCTCTATTTTAATAAAGGCTCCTCGCCGAGGAATTGAATCTCGAACCTGGCGGTTAACGGTTCAAGTCCTATTGACATACAAATTAGACCCGGTTGGAGTCGAACCAGCGACCAAGCGTATTTAGGCTCAATTCCAGTTGGGCTACAGTTTGACATCAAAATGACGAGCAGTTATGAACCTAGATATTAAAAGTTCGATCCCTAGAGAAATTTATCAACCTGCTTGGAAAGCAATAAAAGACAAGACTATCCAGGTGAAAACTTGTAGGTTACTTATCAAAAAAGTGTACAAATGCAGGAGATGAACTAAGATTTTGCGTAAATTACTAGATCGTTTTCTGCGCGTTTGAAACGCCGATATGCTACGATGATTGATAGTCCAAAAGATAGAAAAGATATTACCCAAGGAATTATTAGAGAATATGAAGTATTCGAAAGATATATCAATTCGATCAAAAAATATAATATGGATAATAAAGCAACTTGAATGAAAAAAGTTACTTCCCCATGCATTTTAGAAACTATCTTTGAATGATGATTTCCATCACCAAGAGCCTTTTCCGCTTGTCTAAAGAAGAGTATTTCTTTTTTCTTATTTCTTAGTATCGATTTATCGATTTGATCAGTGATTAATGATGCAATTGGTTGGGTAATAAGCGCTGTTATGTAACCAGCTCCTATATACAGTATTATTTCTACCCCTGTTGGGATCGTTGTAATGTCTAAGAATAAATATCGAATTGCAAATGTAAAAATCGTTCCTGGTAAGAATCGAGCATATATATCGTACCAAAGATCTGGAATTTCAAGATTTGTTTGTAAGTCTGGGCTCATAATTGTTCCTCATAAACATGTATTACATCGATATTAGAGTTTTGAAACTGCAACGGTTTTCTTTAGATTACTTGGTTTGTTAATTACGAAGAGATGTTGTTAAGCGTTATTATCTTAACCTAGTGGTTCTAGGTTCAATTCCGGCAGAATGTCAAATCCTTGCTTGTTGACCGTTCCATAAGTTCAGCGGTTAGGTAAAATCATATCGATTGGGTATATGTATATCCTTATGGTGTGGTTAACGTGAGGAAAACACTTGACCTACTCTTTTGTTGAAATTACAGAAAGAAGTTTACACTACTTTATTCAGTTCATTGCTACCCTCATATCCTGATCTCTTACCAATCATACAGGAAATCAGGGAGAAATACAACATTCCTGAAGTCGGATCTGAAGATGGCGGGATGACTGAAGTCTTACTTGCCGACGAACAAATCGATTGGGATGCAGTCCGCCAAGATATTGAGGATCAATTACGCGCAAACCCTGATATCCTTCGGAGATCTATGGCGGGAGAGGGTGAGACCAAGAGAATTCCGAAGTCTTTTGAGACTTCGGAATTCTGATGAAAGAGAATGAGTCATGTTGGGTGGAGAAAGGTTGGTATTTCCCTTGTGACATTCAACAAAATCGGCTCTACAAAAACCCCTTTCTCACCCGCCTGTACACCTCTCCCAATCGGTTGAGACCCAGCAAACACATGAAAGCGAACAGGACGCGTTTCCAATCCCGCAGGACGGTGGGCGGGTGCAGGCGGAAACTGCGCCCGTATTCGCGCAGGGAGGCAGGCGCATCCCCGCCATCCAACAAATAAAAGGCGCTCAGGCGGTGGGCACCAGCCTGGATGTGCGGCCTGTTCTGCGCCAGGATGGGCGCCAGGATTGGTTGGGTTTCCATCCAAACCAGGATGCGATAGGCCTCTTTGCCAAACTCGGCGGCCCGGGCAACATTCTTGGATTCAGCATGGAAACGCGCCGCGGAGATCAGCTCTGGAAGATAGCAGATCTCTGCCACCTGTGCCATGCGCAGCCAGAGCTGGTGGTCGAGCAGATAGTGGTAGGAGGTGTCCAGATAGCCAGCCTGCTCGAGTACACTCCTGCGCATAAAAACGGAAGGCTGCCCAATGACCCGGAAAGACATGAGATCGAGCAATGACCAGTTTCCATAACGCAGCAGGTTGGTGGTGCGCCCGTTCTCATCGATGGCCAGCACATCCCCGAACACCAGACCGGCCTGTGGGTGGCTTGCAAAAGCCGCCATCGCCTTCTGGATAGCCCCGGGCAGATAGGTGTCATCCGAGTTGAGCCAGGCCACGAACTCACCCCTGACCCGGCGCAGCCCTTTGTTGATGGCTTCCGCCTGGCCGTGATCCGGCTCGGAGACCCACCAGTCGAGCCTGTGCGCATATTTCTGGATGATCTCCAGGCTGCCATCCGTGGAAGCGCCGTCCACCAGCAGGTACTCCAGGCGGGGATAATCCTGCCCGAGCACAGACTGGATGGTCTGCTCCAGGAAGCGCGCCTGGTTATAGGAGGGTGTGATGATGGAGACGAGCGGCAGATCGGAAGAGGGGTTCATTTTTTTATATAATTTCGTTAAGACCCTAAAGGTCTGTCATTCTGTCGCAAGCTTGTTCAAGGCAGGAATATTTCCGCAAATGGTTGAGCATCCAATTTGGAGAGAGACCTTTAGGGTCTGCGGTCTGCATCAGAACAAGGAATCATAATCCACTTTGGGAAAGACCGTCAGTTTGCCGCCGCGCGTGGCATCCAGCACCCGGCGCCCGGCCTGTTCGTAAGCCGATCTTGCCATGCGATAGGCTATTTCGGAGGTGTGCAGATCGGGCAACTGCCATTTGAAACCTTTTCCGAAATAATTGGGGGCAAAATGGTTGGGATCATCGCCTGCGGAAGTGATGGTCTGGTTGGGAGCTCCCGAGGAAACAAAGTTATGATCCACCCCGATCAGGATGACCTCTTCAAAACCCATGTGAAAAGCCAGCTGCAGAGCCACATAAGTGACCGTGGCACCCTCCCAAACACGTCCGCCCACATTGCGGCTGAATTTGGGGCCGGTGTAGGTGGTGTATAAAAAGCTCATGTCCGGTGTGGGCTGAATGTACGGATGCGAACGCCAGGCCAGGAACTTGGGGATGGTCAGGGCACGGATGTCTCCGGCACACTGTTGAATGACCAGGTCATTGATCGAAACAAAGTAGGTGGTGGAAAAACCCAGCTCGGGGAACAGCAGGTAGATGCGGTTCATCCCAAAAGTGACTTCATTCTTCAGCCTGCCCAGGTCGATATCCCGCAGGCTGGGACCGTTGCCGATGATAAAGCAACGCTTGCCGCGTTGGGTATTCCGCAAGAGGGACAGGTTGCGTTTGCTGGTACGCCTCCACGGGTGCAGGTTGGCCTGGGGCAGCTCCGGCAGGCGCAGGATGGCATCATACGTGCGCCCCAGCAAAGCCCAGAATGGTCCGGGCAGGCTGCGCTTGATGGCAGCTTTCATTCGGTGCTCAACCTGGCTGTCGCGCCGCCATCCACGATCAGCGCCTGGCCGGTCATAAAGGATGACTGGGTCTCATCTGCCAGGAAGTAGATGGCATGTGCGATCTCTTCCGGCTTGCCGACACGCCCGTTGACGGTTTTACCTGCCAGGTTTTCCAGGCGCGCATGGATGTCATGCCCCTTGACATGCTCGCGGTTCAGCCCGGCGCGCAGCATGGGTGTATCCACCGCCCCGGGCAGAATGGCATTGACGCGGATGTTGTCACCGGCAAATTCAATCGCCATGGCACGCGTCAAAGCCAGCAATCCACCTTTACTGGCAGCATAGGCGGCAATGTTGGCGGAGGTCTGCACGGCGTGCACCGAAGAGACATTGACAATGGCTCCACCCCCCGCAGCCTTGAAGAGCGGATAAGCCAGCTTGGCGCTCAGGAAAACTGAGCGCAGGTTGGAAGCCATGACAGCATCCCATTCAGCCACGCTGGTTTCCAGGAGAGACTTGGAAATTTGCAGGGCGGCATTGTTCACCAACCCGTCCAGGCGTCCTGAAAATGTTTTTGCCTGTTGAAAGATGGTCTCCAGGGAAGCCGGTTCGGAGATATCGGACTGGATGAACAAGCCGGATTCCGGAAAACCCGGCCCGAAGGCCGCCCGATCGACGCCTATGACTTGCCATTTGCAGTCGGCAAACAGGTGAACCGTGGCGCGGCCAATGCCGCCCGCCGCACCGGTGATCAATACGGTTTTTGGGGAAGATGAAATACTCATATTTTTAATCCTGCAGATGAAATACCCAGGCCCTCCAACAAATTTCGGATGGTATTTAAATGTACATGCTCCCAGGCAGTCGGGCTGGAATTGGAGTTATGGGGAGCCAGCATTACGTTGTCCATCTGCCGCAGGGGACTGTCCGCGGGCAGCGGTTCCACCTCAAAGACGTCCAGGGCTGCTCCCGCCAGCCTGCCAGACTGCAGGGCTTGTACCAGGGCGGGTTCATCCACGATGGGCCCACGTGCAGTGTTGATCAGGACTGCACCCGGGCGGACATGGCCCAGGCTGGAAGGATTGATCAGATGCAGGCTGGTCGGATTCAGATCACAGTTAACGCTGATGAAATCTGATCCTGCCAGCAAGGTTTCCAAAGAGGTCATGGTCACACCATTCTCAGCCAGGAAGACGGGATCGATCTCAACAATATCATTCCCTAAAATGCGCAACCCAAATCCACACGCCCGGCGGACGACTGCCTTGCCAACATTCCCAAGACCGATCACCCCCAGGCTGCATTCACTCAGGGAGCGACCGGGAAGCTTCTGCCAGCGGCCGGATTTCACTTCGGCACTCATCCAGGGCAGGCGGCGGGCGAAAGCCAGCATGTATCCCAGCACCGAATCGGCCACCGGCAGGCTGAAGGCATTCAGGGTGCGCGTCAGCTTGATACCCAGGCGCTCGCAGGCGGAGGCATCAATCGAGTCTATCCCGGTGCCCCACTTGGAGATGACCTTCAGGCGCGGCGCGCAGGCTTCCAAAACGCGGGCAGTATAACGATCATCCCCGCAAATGGCTCCATCGAAGCTGCCGGCATACGCCAGCAATTCATGCTCTTCCAGGCGCTCGTTAACCTCGGGAGTGATCACGTCCAGGCTATACTGTTCAAAAATTGGTCTGAAACGCTCAAAGGTCGGCAGCAAATATGGGGCAGATACAAGTATGGTTTTCATAATTTCATTCGCTTATTATGGGATACAAGGGTTTGAATTTGGTTTGAAATCATAAATATATGGAATGGGTGAAAAATAGCTTTTGTCTTCGAGCAATGCATAGTTTGTGCCCAAGTAATCGTTCAGCACAATCCGGAAGGAGTTTACCGGTGAAATGGTAGGGTACAGCTCGTTATTATGCCCGGGCAGGTAATAGGCGTTCAAGATCCAGAGACGTTTATTTTCCGGCTGCATCCAGGGACCGTGATCACCCTGCAAAATGATGACCGGAGGGGTGTCTGATGCATGGATCAACATATCCAGGACTTGCTCCATCCGGGTATTCAGGTAAGTCACCTGGTTGGTATATCCAATGGCATACATTTTGGCAGGAAGTTTTTTATCTGCATTGAGAAAGGTTTCAGCGTCGGTGGGTTGACCATCCGGACCAAAAACAAAAGGTGGATGCGGAGATATGATGTGCATGAAAACAAACTTGGGACCGGGTAATTTCACCAGTTTTGGGATACTGTCAAGAACAAAGCTGGTACGTTCGCGATAATGATTGCTGGAGATCTGGTAGGTGTTGATCTTTCCGGCTTCATCCAGGAGCCTGGCCAGGGTGGAATTGAGCAGTAATTTTTCAAATTCGGTCAGGTCGGTCCAAATGGGGGAGGGCGCCAGGAAAACATCAGCGTCGTCCAGCTCAGACCAAAAGAAACCTGTTGCATAGGCAATGGTCTCATAACCAACACCTTCCAATGTTTTGCGTAAACTGCTATGCTTCAGCAACTCAAAAAGTCGGGTGCGATTATAGGTGTCTGGTTTGAATTTATCGCTGAGGTTTTGCAAATAATCCATGTTGAGAGTGGACGTCAGGGCTATATCTGTCCGCATATAGTTGCTCTGGCTACAATTGGCAACATAAAAACCCATTTCCTCCAGCTTAGAAACGAAGGCAGTGTTATCGTATTGATAAGCCTGCTGCAAAAGATCGGCGCGCCCATAAGAATCGAGGATGATGTAGTAAATATCGGGCAGACGATCCAAGGTTGCAGGATCTGGTTGCTGTGCAACAGAAGCAGCATGCACCTGCCAGGCGGACAGGTTATTTCCCACAGAATAGGAGGTGATCTGGTAAAGAGGATAAACCAAGAGGAATGCTGCGATCAGGTTCAAAGAGACAGTGGCCTGGAAAAATTTTATGCGGAGGCGGCTTGCCAACCAAAGGAAAAACTCAGCCAGAACAAGCCAGAGTGAAAGTATGTAATGGGAAGGGATATCGATCTCTTTGTCGATCAGATAATTGATCAGATGCCCATAAGTGGCAAACAGTATTATCCACATGCAGGAGGCAAAGGCGGCTCGATGCCAATCACGTAATAACAAGCGGAAAAGAAGAATGAGCACCAGCGCACCTGCCAGGAAAACAAGCAGGGGTCTGACAATGACGTCTGGTCGGGCTTCATTGACATTATTGCCAAAGAGCGCCAGGACAGGGTAAGCGCTGAGCAAGAGAGGGTACCAGGGTTTTTGGAAAGCATTTTTGAGAAAGTTTTTCATACAGACCTGATCGTTAATTGCGAATATTGTCCTTATTATACAATTTGATATTACCTTATTTACCGGCCTTCTTTTTATGATCCATCAAAAATTGAGTAATGGAAAAATCCAATTCATCATCGATATCCCAGGCTTCGTCCGCATCCATCTCAAACATCAAAGGTTGCTGCCCAAGCCGGTTGTGCCGCTCGATCAAATTCTGGCGCGTAAACATGTAAATGCAGGAGTTCTCTTCAAATACGTGCGGCAGGTCCTGGGTTTGGAGCAGGGTGGCAGGATCGTGATTGATGGCTCTGCCCTGCGCGTCCCACAGGCGGGTTTGCAGGCGTGTCACCGAGAAAAGCGAATCGTAAGCCGGATAGGCTTTCAAAAAGGCGTCAATGGCCCGCCCAAACGTGCGGGCAGTCAGCAATGGATTGGTGCTGTGTGTCTGCAGGTAAAAATCGGCTTCCACGCAGGAGGTATCGTGTATCAAAATGTCGTTCATGGGGACCGTATCCGCCTGCAGGGACTGGGGGCGCTTGAGGATCATCACCCCGGGAAAGTGCTGTCTTAAACCTGCCATGACCGGCTCGGAATCCGTATCCACCACCACCTGGCTGATCTGGGGAACTTCCAGCAGGGTGGCAATGATGTGGTGAAAGAGGGGTTTGCCAGCCAGAGGGCGGTAATTCTTTCCGGGGACGCGTTGTGAATGGTGGCGCATGGGGACCAGGGCAACAATTTTCTTGGGTGTCATCTTTTCATCCATTCGTAGTATTTTTTCAATAATTCGGGGGACACTCCAACTTTCATGAAATGTTATCATCCGTATGATTATAGTCAATCGGTTTTACCAAGCGCGGGGCTGGGATCTTATCCGCCAGGATACCAGGTGGATAATAAAACGTCTGGTGCAGCCTGGCATCCACCTTGCCGGAGTAGGCATAGCCCCGGTAAGTACCCCAATATTGCATCAGCCGAAACCATAAGATGCTCCATAATTGGGCAGCCAGGACTCCTTCCCGCCGAGCCTGCAGCAAGTCTGAAAGCGTGGACCCGGACCACAATCGCAGGAAGTTCCACAGGCTGAAGCGGCTTTCAGGCAGGATCTGTTTCATGGCAATGGCTTCACGCTGGTAACGCCGGTACACCTGTCCCGGTTTCTCAGCATGCACATGGATTACCTCGGCTTCAGCCGTATAGGCAATGGCATAGCCCTGGTTCATGACCCAGCTGCTCCAGGAGAGGTCCTCCAGCCCTGTGAGATTTTCATTATAAGGCTGCTGCTGCCAGAGCGAGCGGCGGATGGCTGCATTGGCATTATGCGAGTAAGGTTGTCCCTGGCGGGGCTGGGAAATATCAGGGAAATACTTTCGAAAGAATTGGTGCTCGGAATACTGGTTGGTCTCACCACCGCGTTGTTTGCCATAGCTGAGTGCGACGTGCTCATCCTGCAAAGGCTTGAGCAATTGCTCCAGCCAATCCGGGTAAACCGGGTAGCAGTGTGCGCTGACGATGACCACGTAATCAGCCACGGCAGCAGCAATGCCCCGATTCAGGGCGCGCCCAAAGGTAAACTCCTGCGGGGTGATGGTTACCAGTTGGGCGCCATAATTCCGGGCGATCTCCAGCGTGGCATCACTCGAACCCGAATCCACCAGGATGATCTGCACCTCCCGCAGGGATTGCTGGCGGATGCCTTCCAGCAGGCGGGGAATGTGCTTTTCTTCGTTATAAGCGCGGATCACAATGGAACATTGCATAGTTGTGTCTTCCGGGATCAATCCTGGGTAAACAGAAATGGAGTTTGCTCCACAAGTCCCTGCACAAGGGTTTTCATAACCGGAGAGTTGGCAATCGCCTTCCAGTTGGATTTTTTCAACTGGATCACGCCGGGAACCAGGGAAGGCTCAAGAAATTCATTGAACGGCAAGGAAGACCGGTAGAGCTGGTAATACAGAAAGCGCCGGGCGTTTTCGCTGAACTTGGGTGGAACTTGCACCCTGTCTGCAGCCAGAAAATCCTCAGCCTGATTGCGGTACCCGGCTGGTGTATCTGGAAAGAAAACGATCGGGTAGGATGTAAAGCGCGACCTGCCCGCGCAAAGAACCGCTTTTCCCAGAATGGCGGCCTCCAGACCAATGGTTGAATTGTAGGTCATAATAAATTTGGAGTGCTCGATCAACTCATAAGAGCTGATATATTCGAGCGAATCCACAAAAACCACGTTTTCCAACCCGTTCACGCCATGTTCAACCGCCCAGGCAGACACACTTTGCAGGCTTTGCTTTCCAGCCCGTTTTTCGTCCGGGTGGGCGCGCAGTACAAAGAGCGTTTCCGGGTGGCGCTGGACCAATTCCAGCACCAGGTCCAGCCAGGCAAACATATCCTCAAAAACCACATTGGACTGCGGCTGGCTGGTATCAAAGATCACGTTTGTAAAAATCGGTACGATTTGTTTGAAGCGCGCAGCTTTCTCCAAAAAAGCCGGGGCCAGGGTTTTCATCTCCGGCCAGAAGTGAATGCCGGCCATGCTAAAGTTCCCCTGCAGGCGTTTCTCAAGATAGGCATCCAGGCGGGTGTTTTGTGCATCTGTTAATGCGAAATTTTCGGGCATGGAGATCGGGTAGGCTGTGGCTTCACCGGGAGTAAAAAAGCCGCTTAAAGGCTGCATGGCAACTTCATGTGTGACCGAGAAGATGCCGCGCTGCTGGCACAGCCAGCGTACCACCGCCTCCGGAAAGAATTGACCATTGAAGACCAGCACTGCCTGCGGCTGGGTGTCTTCCAGCAGGGCTTCAAATTCCCGGGCGACATTCCAGGCCGAAAGGATGTATTGCCGGAACAGGAAGCGTGTGTCTTCGTCATCCGGCAGGCTGCTGCGACGTAAACGCCAGCGTATGGAGGGCAGTACCAGTGCCCCCAGGGGCAGGCTGCGATCCGCGAGCGGATATTCAAAGCCAGCCAGCGCATCCAGCGTTAAATCCACCAGGCAGGTTTGCAGGTTTGTATCCTCCCGATAAACGAAGGGGCGCACCTGGGCAGCATGGGTGTTCAAACGGGATTGTCTCATGCAGGCCTGGCAGGGGGGTGTCACGCCAAAATCATCCTGATCCGTGCCCAGCACACACCGGCTCATGCCAGCCTGGCAAACAAAGTGGATGACCGGCGAGCCCGCAAGCTGGACAGCCCACGCAGCCAGCATGGCAAAACCGGCATTCTGGCTGAGCGTATTCAGACGCGTGGATGCATTGAAAAAGATGACCGGTTTTTTGCCTTCATCGAGCGGGGAATGTCGGGAAACCTGGCGCGCCAATTGGATGGTGCGCCAATCGGTTTGCAGACCAGCCAGGCGGATATTCAGTCGCTTCAGAAAAGGCTGCAATTTATTTCTGCTCCTGGGCACGGGCATAGGCTTCGCTCAGGCGCTGGATGGCCAGAATAAAGCCCTGACCACCGTGCTGGTGCCCGCGCCAGATCTCCGGGATCATGGTGCCTTTATAGCTGCGCGCCACCCTGAAGAAATGCACCCAATCGATGTTGCCCTCTCCCACTTGCAAGCCTTCTCCATCCAGCCCGGATCCGTCTGACAGATGCAGATGCCCGATGAAAGGCAGCAGGGTTTCCACCTGCTCATAAAAATCAACATGCGCCCAGTTGCAATACAGCTTGGAGTGGGAAGTATCAAAGCACATCTTCAATCCCAGAGGTGTGATGAAATCACGGATCTCATGTGCGTCCATGAAGGCATTGGTCAGCCATTGACCGCCAAAATACCAGGGATGTGGCGGCAGATTTTCCAGAAGCAATTCCACACCGTCATAATCCAACTCTTTTACCGAACGAAGCAGATTGGCATATAAAGGTTGTTTTTCACGGATAGGGTGATCCAGGCTCATGGCGCCCGGGTGGATCACCACTTTGGGTGTGCCCTTGAAATGGGGAGCCATCTCGCGCGCCAGGTTAATGGATTTTTGCAGAAGTTTCACGGTATCTGTTCGCTGGCGTTCATCTAATGCACACATATCCACCAGGGTGCGGTCCCAAAATTCGGGGGCATGTACCACCAGTTGAAAGTCAAAATCCCGGCCCGGATAGTGGTCGTCCAGATCCTGGTCGGTAAAGTGAAATTCCAGCAGATGCGGGTTGAAATGCAGCAAATCTTCATAATCTCGAAACCGGACAGTGAAGCCCCACTGCAAAGGCAGGGTATGTTCCATATCCAAAACGGGTTGGATGCCAATATCGCGATCCAGGAAAGGTTCATCGGCTTCGATCAGGCGTTCAGCCTGCCGGCCCAATAGTTGGGGGTAGAGCTGCGGGGACAACCCCAGCCCAGGGCCTTTGACCGTGATCATCTCCGAGGTGAGCACTTCTCCAGGCTGGATTTGGCGGGCAGCCACCAGGCTCTTGGCCAACACTTCCCGGTTGAGGATCTCGCCGCGAGAAAAGAATTTTTCCTGCCCGGTTCCCAACGCCTGGGCCACCTGGCGGATATCCCGCACCATTTTCTTAAAACCCTGCGGCTCCAGGCTGGCGGCATGGTCTGGGCCATCCATGGCACGGTCGAGAGTCAGGTGCCGCTCGATGATGTTGGCTCCCAGCACGGATGCCACGGTTGAGATGGCAATGCCGCGTTCATGTCCGGAATAGCCAACAGGTACATCAAACTTGCTCAACTGCTGCATATACAGCAGGTTGATATCCTCAAAGGCAGCCGGATAGGTGCTGTTGCAGTGCAGCAAGGCAAAGGGTACCTGCCGCGCTTTCAAGTATTTGGCTGTGAACTCGACTTCATCGGGGCGTGACATGCCCGTGGAAAGGATGAGCGGTTTTTTCTTGGAGACCAGGTGATCCAAAAGGGGCAGGTTGGTAAGATCAGCCGAGGCCACCTTAAAGGCCGGTACACCCAGCTCATCCAGGAAGTCTGCACTCTTGGCATCAAAGGGTGTGCACAGGAAGGTGATCCCTTTCTTCTGGCAGTATTCGACAATCTCATGATAGGTACTTTCGGGTAATTCCACCTGCTGCAAAATGGGCAGCAGGTACCGCAGGGTTTTCTCTCCGGCATTGGCATTGTCCAGATATTTCTGCGGATACAGACTTTCCAGGTCACGCTTTTGAAACTTGACCGCATCTGCACCGCAATCCACAGCCACGTCAATCAACTCAAATGCCAGTTGTGGAATACCATTATGGTTTACGCCAATCTCGGCGATAATGTAAGCCGGGTGACCATCACCGATCAATCGCTCACCTATTTTTATTACAGGCATGGAACCCTCCAAAATTAAAATCAAAGTTACTTTTCACTAATTCGGGAAAGGTTGGGGTGTTAAAGCGAGCAAAGCTCGCTTTAACACCCCAACCCCTCATTTTTTTTGAGAAATTACAAATCAAAACCCAATTCTTGCAGCGTGATGCCACCATTTTCCAGAAGGCGTTCAGCACGAAGCCAATCATCCGGCGAGTCGATGTCGACCCATTCAGCCGGGTCAATCACCAACGGCAGGATGCGCCCTCCCGTCATCGAGTTCTTTGTCAGGATCGTGTCAGCCCGGCAGACATCCACATAACCGGTTTGCCAGTATACATCCGGCAGCGCCTGGCGCGGTTGATTATACGGCTCATGCACAACACCCAGCTCGCTTCCTAGCGGCTGCATCCAGCCATCGATCGAGATGCGCCACATCTTGAACGGGTTCTGGAAAGGAACGCATACCGTCCGAACGGCATCGGCCTCCGGATGCTCGAGCAGCAGCCGGACTGAATCGTCTATATGCCGTACGCGCCGGAATGGAGAAGTGGGGCGCAATTGCACAACAAAGTGCGGAACGTAGGATTCATGTTCCTTCAGCCACTCGAGGGCATGCCGGAAAACCGGCAGGTCGGGTGTTTTGTCCTGCGAATGTTCAGCAGGGCGCAAAAAGGGCACCTCGGCGCCATATCCACGCGCAATCCCGGCGATCTCCTCATCATCGGTGGAGACGATCAGGCGCGTAACAGTTACGGCAGCCAACCCGGCTGCAATACTATACGCAATCAGTGGATGCCCCGCCAGGCTGCGAATGTTCTTACGCGGGATGCTCTTGGAGCCTCCGCGCGCCGGGATAATTGCCAGAACATCTACCATGCCGTCCAGCCTCCATCCACCACCAGGTTTGCACCGGTCATATAAGCTGAAGCATCGGATGCCAAAAAGAGCAATGCCCCGTTCATTTCATCCTTCTCCGCCATGCGCCCCAACACGGCACGGGCGGCATACTCCTGCAGGAAGGTTTCATCGTGTCCATTGAAAACCCCGCCCGGGGTAAGAGCATTCACGCGGATATTTCTGACTGCATAATAAGTTGCCAAGTATTTTGTCAAACCGAGCACACCCGCCTTGGTGACCGAATAATACACCGGCTTAAAGTGGGGCGGTTGTCCTTTGCGCTGATACAAGCGCTGATCCGGACCGACCAAACCGTACATCGAGCAAACATTGATGATAACACCACCCAATTGTGCCAGCATGGGAACCACAACAGCCTGACAGACCAGGAACATGCCCGTCAGATTTACATCCAACGCCTGCTGCCAGGCTGCCAGTGGATAATCCTCAAAAGCTCCCGAAGAGCCTGGCGCAGTGTGCCCCGGGTCAAATTTGGGGTCCAGGGCAGCCGAGTTGACCAGGATATCCACTCTCCCAAACTTGTCCAAAACAGCATCCCGCATGGCCTGCACTGCAACCGGGTCGGTAATATCGGTGGGGACATTCAGGGTTTGAAAGCCACGCGCAGTCAGATCCCAGCTCACTTTTTGGGCGGCTTCGGCATTCAAATCCACAACTGCCACTGCCGCGCCAGCCTGGGCCAGTGTAAGGCAAAACTCTGCTCCCAGTAATCCTGCTCCGCCGGTGACCAGAGCCACCTTGCCGGTCAGGTCAAATTTTTCCATTATGGTCATGCTATCTCCAGTCTTTATCATCACAATGATTGGGAGAAGGTTGGGGTTTGACCTCAACAGCCTTTTCTTTAAGAAGTTACTCCAGTTTCATCAACTTGCCCAGCTCCGCAGACTGCGAAGCTGCCATTGCCAGGCGCAGGGCCTGTTTTCCATCCTGCAAAGAGCAGAGTGAATCGCTTTCGCCCCGCAGCAGTGACAGAAAATGGCGCATCTCATCCAAAAACATCTGGTTGCGCTCAAAGCCAGCCGGGGGCAAAAAATTCTCCAAGGTTTGGGTTTCCGTTCGGTAAAACCCCAAGCTGCCATCGCGGTTGTCCCAGCGCAGGCTGCCCAGGGTGCCGGTGATTTCCAGGTAGTGCGCGGGGGGACGTTGATTATAATCCAGGTGCAGGCTGCCGATCACGCCGGATGAAAAGCGCAAACCGATCTCGGCCATATCTTCAACCTGCAGCCCAAAGCCTTTTGAAGAAGTGAATGCCCACAAGGAATCCACCTCACCGATCAGGTAGCGCAGATAATCCAGCGGATGGGAAAGGGTCAACACAACACCTCCGCCCAGGTCCGTACGGGCGGAATATCCCTTCTGATAATCCTCCCAGGGGTGCCAGTCCGGCAAGTATTCGCCCCAATGCGCATGCATTGAAAGCAGATCCCCCAGACTGCCAGCCTGGATCAGTTGTGCGGCCCGGCGCAGGGTTGGGTGGAAGCGGAACTGGAAACCCACCAATAACCTGCCGCCCCCGCGCTGCAAGGCAAGTTCGAGACGCTCCACTCCCTCCAGGGAATGGGAAACCGGTTTCTCCAGCAGGATGCTGCAGCCTGCTTCGGCGGCAGGAATGGCGACTTCCAGATGCAGAGCGGTCGGGTTGGATATAATGACTGCCTGCGGATGGTGTGCCAGGGCTGCCTGCAGATCGGTTTCCACCGGGAAGCCCACCAGTTCATCCTCCGGCAGGCTGGAACGCAGCGTGCGATACAGGAGAATATCACGTTCTCCCAGCGCCAGAAGATTGCGAAAATGGCGGCGTCCAATGGAACCCAAACCAGCAATCAGAAATTTCATATGCTCATTCTCACCAAATTTTCTTCTTATCGCCGGCGACTTCCCGGAAAATTTCAACGATCTTTTTCCCGGCGACTTCCCAATTTAATTCCTTTTCATATCTATCGCGAGTTGAGTTTCGTAGCGCTTGATATTCGCCAGGGTTTTTTATATAGTTTTCAATTACTTTTACATAATCTTCGGCCGGGCTCAAGGCGGGCAGAACAATTCCGGATACTCCATCCTTTACAGTAGTGGCGATCCCACCAACCGCATTGGTGAGCGTGGGAACACCGTAAGAAGCAGCTTCAGCCGTGACGATCGGGGCTGCATCATATCGCGCCGGGTGAAGCAGAAAATGAGGCCATTTATACTGGTTGGCATATTCCTGCATTTCGCTTTTGATCGATTTTTTAAACGACCCAACAAAATGAACATACGGGCCATCCTGCCCTTCCATCCCCACGATCCGCAAATCAGCCGGAATACCTTTTCTATTCAATAGATTTACAATTTCAATGCCAATATCTATTCCCTTCAAGTGACTGACCCGGCCTACCAGGAGTAAACGCAAGCTTGAAAAGTCTGGAATCCCAAAATCAAGGGGGTGTGGATTCAATTCATCTGGCAAGGAGGAAGAATTGCAGACGATTTTTATATTCTCTTTTTGGTAGCCATACTCATTGACAAGAACATCCGCCGTCCAATCACTGCGGGTGATCACCCTGCAAGCCTTTCTGAGTACTTTTTTTTCCCAATTGATCATCCGAAAATTCTCAAACCTTGAAAAAGTCGGCCACTGCCGGTTAAAGGCTGAGACAGCAGCATCCAGCATATAAATGATGGGACGATCTGTCTTGTAAAAAACAAGCGGTGCAAGATTCTTGGAAAAGATAAGATCGGGTTGATATTCTTGTTCTGCATTCGAAAGCGCCATGGCTCCTTTTCTGAGCATCGCCATTGGATATTTTGCGTACCTTTTTCGGGAGAAAAATCTGTGAATTTTCCGGTAAGCTCGCTCAATACCAGAAGGATCTTCCTTAAAAGGTCCAACATATTTCAGGTCAACGCCTTGTTTCAGGAGAGCGTGATAAAGCATATAATCGGTCCCACTACCGTCATCGTGCTGCAAGGGGCTATACTTTCCGGTTGCATAAAGGATTTTCATCTTAATACCTGTATCTGATTATCGATCATAATACAGACGAAAAATTGCATTGTAAATTTTCATTAACGGTGCCTGGATTATTGGGAAGTCCACCAATCTTTTTACCTTCTTGGACTCTTTTGAACGAACATTTTCCGGCAATTCGGTTGAATTGCTCAGGTTCATTGTGTACGGCTCCGCAGTCATTAACCGGAGATATCCTTTTTGGTTGATCATTTCATCCAATCTTAATACCTGTCCCAGAGGCCTGGAAAGATTGATCGGCAGGAATTCCTGCAATACTTGTTTCCATGCCAGGAATTGCCAATGAGACGCTCCTGCATACGTCGTTAATCCATTATAGGTGACCTTCACGTCCGGTTGTGTCAGATCTTGATCGATCTCTTCTTCGCTCCTGCCTACACTCAACAGGAATTCACGTATCCATTCCGGGTTTACATATTGCCCGCTCTCTAGCCGGACATCCGGATTGGTTGCTGCCCATTTCAAAATTGCGGTATAGAGTTCCGGCCTGGTGTGAAACGGTCTGGATGTGACCATGCCTACTTTTGGATAAGTTTCAAGAACTTTTACTGATTCGAGCAACCAATTGGGGTGATAAAGCACATCATTATCTGCAAAAGCAATGATCTCACCCGGTGCGGCTTGCAACATCACATTCCATGCTCCACCCTTGCCCATGTTCTTATCAGACAGGATCAGAGATTGAATATTTCCCTTATCAAATTCATTCAACAGGAAGGTTCTGGCTTCCAGGCAGGAACCGTTGTCATAAACCAGCAGATCGAATGGTAAACCGGCATCTTCGCGCAAGGTTGCCAGGCTGAGTTTCAAAACTTTTAACATTTCGGAGTAAAAGCCATCCAGAAATGGGATGTGGTTGAGGACAGTTGCTGTTATGCGCTGTGGTTTTGCCACCCGGGTAAGTTGTTTGACAGGATTATGCCCTTTTCTCATTTTGACTCCCGGGAGGTTTTTGCGATATTTTCCTTCATTCTCCGGTCCTTTTTGTAATCCTGGATCACCCGTCCGGGGTTGATCAAAGTATAGACGGCCTTCCCCAACCAGTCTGGTTTGATGTAGAGCAAGGGTAGAATACCGATCGCACGCCTTAAATAGTCTCGTGTAAACCGTGGGTTAACAATTTTTCCATCAACTATCTTCTTATTCGTATCAGCAAGGGTGAACAATGTATGCCTGCCACCGGCCAGGTTCAAGTTTTCAAGGGATTCCGGCTGCCTCCTGTGAATCTTACCCCCGGGTAAATGCTTGAAATCGTGGTTCTGGTGAACAGCAGTGATCGAACCGGTCGCGTCGATGACAGCCATATGCTCATGTCGTCCGTGGTAGATCATCCAGTTATCCCAACCAGCCCGTCCGATTGCGAATGGTGGAATATCGGTGAAGAGGTGTCTTGGGAAAATAAAGTAATCACTCCCTGCTGGTACATGGAGCTTCGCATCCAGTTCCAATCGTTCCAGGAACAGAGTATCCCAACCTGATCCCATCGGAAGAAGCGCTTTGATATTCATATCCCAGCGCTGACCGACCAATAAAAATCGCTCACGGGTTTTACGCACAATTTCCAATGTGCCAATTATGTCTGGAAAGAGCAGGATATCCGCGTTCACATAACATAAATAGTTTGCATGGCTTTCTTCTCTGACCCGGTTAAAAATGGAATCAATCCTCGGTGTTCCGGAAGAGTTGCGGTCAACATTCGGAATATAATTTACTCCCAATTCGCACGCTGCCTGTTCAACACCTTCTTCATTCCCAACCAACCATATTTCAACTGATTCGCCGAGGGTTTTCCAGCTTAAAATGGCGTTTCTTTGAATTATGCTAATGTGCGGTTCAGCGAAAGATTTGGGGGCTGAAAAAATTGCAATGCAAGCCAAATTTCTTATTCCTTCCGGGGTTTAATTTTTCCTTGATCATTTGAGGGTTTACATTTTTCATCAACTCTACTGGGGCGCGGACAGTTTCTTATGAGTACGTGTCCATGAAATGCTCTGCATTTTTTGCGTGTAATAATCGGTCAATATTCAACTATTGAATTATAAAACGTGTAACACGGGTGGTCAAGGTGAATATTCTTGATTTTCTTAAGAAAGTACCACTATAGTATAATCTCAGGATAACAGGGACATAGAGGAATATTTATGGGAAAACATCGATTATTAATTCCTATCCTTCAACATTTCGGTGTTCGCTATATTCTCCGAACAAAAATGCTTTTAAAACTTTCAGAATTTGTTGATCCAATCATTGCATTAAGCTGGAACGACATCGATTTAGTGAAGGAATTCCAGGATCTTGGCGCCGAGGTGATTGAGGTGCCCCCTTTCAGATTCGGAAAAGAATTTGGAATTGTCCGTGAGCAAGTCAATTCCTGGCATCGCAATTTCAGAAAAACCCCGACCACAAAAATTGATCATAGAAGAGAATACTCTCTTAAAACTCCAAAAGAAAGGATTTTGAGCACTCTTCGAGAACTAAAAAGGTCATCGCAATTATTGCTACCGGGTGGTTTACAGCGGTTACTTGCCGATTATCAAAGACTTCTTTGGGTAGATACCAATATCGAGGAATTTGAAAGCTTATTATCCTTAGCAAAAACAGATATGATTTTGTCAATCACTCCCTTTGCTAACAGGGAGGAGCCCTTGCTTCAAGCTGCAGGAAAAAATAAAATTAGTTGTTTTACCTCAATATTGTCATTCGACAATGTCACTACCAGGAGTTGGCTCCCGATAAAATTTGACCACTATATGGTCTGGAATAAATACAACGCCAATGAATTGGTTCGAAGTTATCCTGATGTAAAAGAAAAGGATATTACCGTAACCGGACCACCACAATTTGATTTTTACTACGATAAAACATATGTTTGGGATGAAGAATATTGGAGAGATAGTTTAAAAATACCTGGCGGCAGACCTATTATTTTATTTGGCGGTGGTACCTACAGAGTGGTTCCTAACGAACCGTTTTGGTTATCCCAGTTGGATGAAGATATTTCCCGCAAAAAAATACCCAATAATCCAATCATCCTATTTCGCCGGCACCCCGGAGACATTATGGACCGCTGGCAATCGATCCTTAATAATGCTAAAAATATCGTTGTTGATCAATCCTGGATGGCGAACGAAAAAAAAGGACAAATAAACATCACTCGAGAGAATATCGAAAATCTTGTATCCACGTTAAAGCACAGTGACGTGCAAATTAATGCCTCATCCACGCTTACAGTTGACGGTTCGGTTTTTGATCGACCTCAAATCGGGCCAGCTTACGATGCCGGGAAAAAGAAACAATTCGACCGTGTATTAAAGGATCTCTATATTCGAGAGCATTATCTCCCGATCACCCTGTCTGGTGGTCTGGATATTGTAAATTCCAGGGAGGAGATGAACCAGGCGATTACAACCGCAATCGAATCACCTGAATTATTGCATGAGGGGAGAAAGAAAATCGTTCGGGAGATATGTACATATTCTGACGGTAATTGTACAAATAGAGTAGTTGATACCATAAGAAATTTGATTAAATAGAGTTTTGACCCTCCTGTAAAAAAACTGCTTTTATGAATGCGCCACCAATGCAGTGGTTATTTAAGACTGCATTGGGAATGGGCACAGCATGCAAAAAACCGGGTGACCAAATTGTCAGTTTTGCTGGTTTGTCCCAGCAGGTTTCCGCAACAGGCATTGATATCCCAACACATTCGGGTTTGGGTCATGCCCGGCAGGGGCAATATACCCGTTTCCGAGTGATCTCTTAAGTAAATCAGAAATCCTTTGGGATACGAATATCCCGGCTTTTGCGACAGCTTTTTGCATCCCTCTGGTTTTGGGCAGGCTGTATTGCCAGGCGTTCCCGATGCCTTCGTCCATAAGCGCCAGAGGATTGTAATACCCATCCAGTTGTTCAACCTCCAGACCGGCTTCCTCCGCCAAGTTGATCAAGGCATAACGCGTATAACGGTAAAAATCCACAGGTTCCTGATGCAGTTTAAGCAGGAATGGGACGGTGATCAATAACCTGCCTCCAGGTTTTAATAGGAATGCACATTGTTTCACCAGGGCTTTGTATTCGTAAACATGTTCGATCACATTTGCCAGAACCACCAGGTCAAAAGACCCATTTTCAAAGGGGCAGGTTTTGATCAGATCCACAGCCAGATCGATTTCAGGATAGGGGTAAACATCCAAACCAAGGTAGGCATGTTTTGAAAAAATGGATTTAAAATCTCCTCTTCCAGCACCCACATCCAGCACATCCGCATTATCCCGAAGGTTATTCGCAGCATCCACAATGAATTTCCAGTTGAACTGTCTCCAGACGGATCCCTGGTCAGCTGAACGCTCAATTTTCCCAGATGGGATAAGTTCGAGGGGGGCATCCGTGAAAACGGGTTTTCCATTCAACAAACTTACAGAAAAACCACATTGATTGCACTTCCACACCTTCGGATCATGTTTCTCGAAACGGGACTTACATAGTGGGCATACGATTTTTCCTGACATAACCGATCAACCTTTCAACTCTTCAACATCCAGGTAAGTTTTATGCTGCACTGCTGCATTTACTCGAAACATCCCGGGTTGCTTCTTGTATAAGTCCAATACATCCAACCACGAAAAGTCATTGCGGCCTCCAAATTGCCGGTAGATCCTGCGTAACAACAAAAGATCTTCTGGTGTATCCAGCGTCCAACGCAAGTGCCCAAGATCTACTTTGTAATCGAGTTGGATCACCTTAAATCGTCCTGGGACCACATAAAGATATGGCAACACATGTTCACGTTCATATTTCTCAAGCGCGTTTTTCCAGGCTTTCTCTAGCGCATCAAAGGTGCAGACTTCCACGTCCAACCCGATCGGGTAGGTGCGGGAAAACGGAGGAGGCAGGCGATTGCAGGCAAAATCCGCATGAGTTGTGATCAATGCATTGACAACATCATCTATTAGGTCAGGGTCTATCAGCGGGCAATCCCCCGTCAACCGGACAATGACATCTGCATGGTGCAATTTCGCAGCCTTGTAATAACGATCAAGTACATCCTGCAAGTTGCCGCGGAAAACTTCCATCCCATGTTGATGGCAAAACCATTCGATCTTATCGTCCGAAGGGTCCAAGGTGGTAGCAACGATGACCTTATTAAGGGTTTCTGCCAGTTTCACCCGTTCGACCATGCGCTCAAGCATTGTTCGCCCGGATGCCAGTTTCAGAACCTTGCCAGGGAGCCGGGTGGAGCTCATTCTTGCCTGGATAATGGCGATCGTTTTCATGAACGGTTTTTCCCAAATACCTGCTTTGACTTCCAGCAGTCAATCGCATTCTGGTAAGCCTCCAGAAGAAAGAGAAAATTCTTCTTCCAATCGGCACGCTTCTCTGCAATTTGGCGGGCTGCTGCGCCTACCGAGCTTAAACCATTTCGATTATCCATTAGCTGCAAAATTCGGGTTGCCAGCGCATCTGCATCGCCATCCGGGAACAACCAGCCATTCTGACCATCCGTCACCCATTCCAGATTGGCAGGAATATCCGAAACCAGGCAAGGCAGCCCGCTGGCCAGCGCTTCCATCAAGGATACGGAAGAACCATCCACGTGTGAGGCGCTGATATAGACATCTGCCATGCGGTAGTAACGCGGCAAGTCGATATATCGAACCTGCCCGCCAAAATCCACACGATCGTAAACCCCGCCAGTGGTAAAGATGCGCTTCAGCAGGCTGGCCTGTGATCCGCCTCCCAGCAGCAACAGGCGCACGTCCTGCCTCTGGCAGGCAACGCTGACAAAAGCATGTGCCAGCACATCCACGCCATAATTCGGCTCCCAGGAACGGTTGCACAAGAGCGTAAACCTGGGCGAGCGACCCAAAGCCTCCTGGCGGGGCTGCGGTGAAAAATGCTCCAGGTCCACCCCCCAGGGGAAGACTGTTGTCTGCCCGGTTGGAACTCCAAAACTTAACGCTTTTTGACGGGTCACTTCGCAATCACTGGTGAACCAGTCTGCACGCTTCAGTGTATATTTTGTTGCCCAACGCCAGTGTGGGCCCCGATCCACATCCTTCATCAGGTCAAAACCCCAGGACATGACCAGCAAGGGGTGGAACCCGGACAGGGCTGCCAGCATGGCACAGGTCTGGATCGGGCCGGCATGCAAAACATCCGGTTGGATGCGCTTGATGATCTGGCGCAATTCCAGCAGCAAGCGCGGACCATCCGACAGCCTGGCCGGGCGCAGACCGCCGCTCCAGGCGATCTGTTCGATCCCAGGTGGGACCGGACGATCCTCAATTTGGCGGGGCCCGCGTTCCAGCCGCAGGTAAAAAACCTGGTGACCGCTATCTGCCAGGACAGAAAGAAAGCGGTGGTCATGCGGGCCGTAATCCTTGCTGAAATATAAAATGCGCATTTTAGATCAGGAACCCAGGTCCGTCCAGCGCAGCTCCTTGCCGAATGGAATGGCATGCAAGGCTTTGGTACCGATCACTTCCAGCAGGTGTGACGGCAGGATGGCTCCCGGTGTGGCCGGGCGCAGCACATCGATCATGGCGCGTGTAAAAATCTCACCCGCTTGGATATCGCGGGCTGCCCGCAGGCAGCGGCGCTGTACCACCACGGTATCCTTCTCGTTTTCGGCAACGAATTTATCTGCACACCCCAGGGCACGCTCGAGCTTGCGGGTTTCTGCCACCATGTCAGCCCATGCTTGTGGATTGGTGGCGAACTTGTGATCCGGGCCATCCCGATTATTATCGTCTGTGAAGTGTCTTTCGATGACACGCGCTCCCAGCGCAACCGCCCCCAATACAGTGGCAGGGCCGTGGGTGTGATCAGACAGCCCGAGCACCACTTGCGGGAACATGCTGGCATAGGTTTTGAGCACGTTCAGGTGGATGTGGTCATAATTCTCCGGACTGGCGGTGTAGTTGGTGTTGCACTGCATCAACACCAATTGGGGGTTAATAGCCAGGATGGCATGTACAGCCCGCTGAACATCTCCCATATCCGAGGCTCCGGTTGCCAGAAGCACGGGTTTGCCCTTGCGGGCGATGGTTTCAAGCGATTCGATCCAGTCGATCTCACCCGAACCGATCTTGAAAGCCGGGATGTAGGTATCCACATATTCAATGGCATCAAAATCATACGGTGAGGTGAAGTAATCAATGCCGATCTCGTTGCAGGCCTCCATCAAGAGGGGTGTCCAGTCAAATGGAATGGAAGCGCCCTGGTAGACCTCGAAGACGGATTTTTTCCAGGTGGCCTGGTGGGAGACCTGGCCGTCATCCATGTGGCGGAATCCGTAATCTGAAACGATCTTGGGTGCTTGAAAGTTCTGGAACTTGGCTGCATCTGCACCAGCCTCTTTTGCCAGCCGGATGAGAAGGATGGCACGCTCCAGGTCGCCATCATGGTTGGCAGCCACATCGGCAATAAAATAGGTGGGATACTGTGCACCGATCAACCGGTTTCCAATTCTTATTTCCATTTGATCTCCAAAAAATTTTTTGGTCTGAAGCCAGAAAACGATTATCCAAAAATCCTACTACCCGGTCGGTTTTTGTTGATAACTGGCTATTTTCTGTGGATAACCCTGTTGGTACTGTGTATAAAACCTGACCAAACCGGTGGAAAAGCCGGGAACAGGTCTGTCCAGGGCTGTGGATAACTTGTGGACAGAAAGCCTCAAATTGTGGGAACGCCTGGCCTTCAAATTGGATTCTTCAACTGAACTGGGGTGGATCAACCCGACTTCAAACCCAAACTTGCGGGCAATGGCAACCCCAAAATCATACTTTGAGATAACTTCTGACCCGACCACGTGGTACAGCCCGTCCAATTTTTTCTCCAGCATGTGCAGCAGGGTTTCCGCCAGGTCACCCACGAACATCGGGCAAAAATATACATCTGTGAAACCATTGATGGGTTTCCCTGCCCGCAAATTATTTACAAAAAATTCAGCCAGGCTGCGCGTTCCGTTCAGACTCCAGCCGAAGAAATTAACCCGGGCTACAATGGCAGCCGGGTTGACCTTGAGCACAGCCCACTCGCCCTTCAGCTTGGTTTGAGCATAAATCCCCAGGGGATTGGGTGCATCCTCTTCGGTATAAAAACCTTCCCGGGTGCCATCCAGAACGGCATCTGTGGAAATATGGATCATGGGAATACCGCGCTGTCCACAGCCAGCCGCCAGTGCTTCCGGAAGATTAGCATTCAAACGCAGACTGCCGGACGGGTCTGACTCACAGGCATCCACATCCGCCAGGGCGGCACAATGGATCAGGCAGTCAGGCTTTATAACCTCAAACATTTTCTCCAGGGCTCCGTCTTCCAGCAGATCCAGATTGAGCAGTTCAAATGGCACGCCTGCCAGGTTGCTGCGATCCACACCAATGACTTGATGGGAAGGCAGGGCTGCCAGGGAAAGGTTCAAACCCAATAAACCGCTCGCTCCGGTAACCAGGATGCGCATTTAACCTTCCAGTTTCCCGCTTGCAAATAATTTTTCAAACGGCGCAATATACTTCTGAATACCTTCGATGTCCAGCCACTCGGTATTGTTGTCACTGGCATAACGGAAACCATCCTGAAGCAGCTTACCTTTTTCCTGCCAGGAGTAGCCAAACCAGAGCGCCTCAGCCGGTTGAACCACGAACATGTTCTCCATTTCAACCGTGTTACGCGACTCGTCTTCCGAAATGAGCACCTCATGCAACTTCTCACCCGGGCGAATGCCAATGACATTGATCTGCGCGTCCGGGGCAATAGCCCTGGCCAGGTCGGTCACCTTCATGCTGGGGATCCTGGGTACAAACACCTCCCCACCTTCCATCTGCTCAATGCATTTGATGACAAAGCGCACACCCTGCTCCAATGAGAGCCAAAAGCGGGTCATGCGTTCATCAGTGATGGTTACCTGTCCGTTCTGACGCTGCTTGAGAAAGACCGGCACAACCGAGCCGCGGCTGCCGACCACATTGCCATAACGCACACAGGAATAGCGCGTGGCGGTACCGGCAGCATAAGCGTTGCTCTGAATGACCAGTTTCTCCGCTGCCAGTTTGGTGGCGCCGTACAGGTTAACCGGATTGACCGCTTTATCGGTGCTGATGGCCAGCACTTTCTTGACACCTGCATCCAGGGCGGCTTCAACCACGTTGCTGGTACCCATGATGTTGGTCTTGATGGCTTCCATGGGGTTGTATTCACAGGCAGGCACCTGTTTAAGGGCGGCAGCATGCACAACAATATCCACCCCGTGCATGGCACGGCGCAGGCGGTCGCGGTCACGCACATCCCCGATGAAAAAGCGCAAGTTGGGCTGGTTATAACCAGAAGTTTGCATTTCATACTGTTTGAGTTCATCCCGGCTGAATACAATGATCTTCTTCGGCTGGAACTCATCCAGCATCACTTTAATAAATTTCTTGCCAAACGAACCGGTACCCCCGGTGACAAGTATGACATTATCCTGCCAGCTGATCATGATGTCTCCTGTTCTGGTTTGCGTAAAACGATCAATGGGTATTGCCCATTTCTACCAAAATATCCCGGGTATTTTTCTTCCAAACGATAGACGAGGCGCAACAGGCCACGACCAGCCAGCCCGGGGTGAATGACTGCGCGCAAAAAACGGACACTCAAGCTGCGCCAGGTATATATCTCAGCGGGAACCTGAAAACGCGCAAATTCTGCCAGTAGAGTCTCGGCATCATAGTGCTGCGCGTATGTACCGGTCGGCTGGGTTTTTGGACTTCTGAGACTGCCGCTGGTCCGTTCGAGCGCTGCCTGCTGTGTTTTTGGCTGAAATAAGCGCCTGGTGATGCCGCTCAACCGGTCCATAAATTTTTCCAGCCATTTCAGGCGTTTCATCAGGCTGGAGTAGTTCCAGGCATTAACAATGACTGCACTTTTCCCGGCTTGCAGGACTCGGAACAGGTTAAGATAGGCGTCCGGTTGTCCTTCATAAGGAATATGGTGGATGGCATGCAGGGAAACGATGCCATCGAAGGCTTCGGATTTAAAAGGCAAATGGGCAATATCACACACCACATATAGTCCGTGCACTCCCAACCGCTGACGGGCTTCCTCAAGGGCAGTGATGGAAATATCTACACATACCCTGAAACGGTAATCCTGCGAGTAGGTGATATATTCAGGATATTGTACCGGTCCGGAACCGGCATCCAACAGGAAATCTCCCGTGGCTGCCAGGAAACGCTTTACACGCATGTGGCATTTGTGGATATATTCCTGCGACACCGGACGCAGGTCTTCATAGCGGGCATTCTGGTAAACACCTTCACTAACCTGCTGCCAGCCTACCTGGTCATAAAACTCACGCACCTGATTCTTGATCGCAGACTTATCCATTTCAGTTCAAACCCTTCCAATCAATTGGTTCACCTGCCAGGTAGTTAAATGTCCTGCCAAATAATTGCTGTCCCTCCGCTCCCAAAAGACGCTCAAGCGGCCAGAGCTGGTAATCTTTCCAAAAATGCAACAATCTCCATGGGAAGGGTTGTGGAAATTCAAAGAAAAAACGATAAGCGTAATTCCAGGCCAGGTCAATTTGCTCCGCTGTGAGGCGTCGGGAGGGCAGATCTGGCAAGCTGGATTCGAGCAGTTCGATATATTCCTGCCAGGTGTTGGGCGCCAGGCAAAAACCGGCATTTCGATAATGGGTTTCACCAACCGCAATGACCGGTATTCCCTGCAGCGCCATTTCCAGTCCAGTGGTGGTGGTATACACCAGTCCCAGGCTGGCCAGTTCGATGAGATCATAGGTATTCACCTTTTCATCCGGCTTGACCACATGAATATGAGCCGATAATTCAGGCAGAGCAGTCTGGATGACTTTTAACATGGATGGACCATGTGCCAATTGCTCCCCCGGGTGAATGCGGATAACAAACTGAATATCCGGACGCCCTGCAAAGAATTGCACAGTGCGCGTGATCCAATCACTCATGCTTGGGCAAATAAGATTGCGCCCCAGGGTCAGGCTATCTCCCAGTACATTGGTTGCCAATAAAACCACCGGCCGGTCATCCAGGCCAAGTTCAATCCGGGCACTGGCGCTGCCTGCGGAAGGCGCATTCTGCCAAAGCCGCTCGGATTTTCCGAAGCTGCGCCCTCCCTGGCGGGCAGACTCGAGAGTTTCAATTTTTGTGCGTTGTTCAAGGGTCAAAGGCAGGCTGAGGCGCATTTGCCAGAGACGGTCAGTGTTCTGGTGCATGATCTCATCGTTTTGCGCCAGCCAGATCTGCTCCTTCTGATCATTGAACTCATAGGTAACCACCGGGATATTCAAATGGCGTGCCAGGCGGTAGAGAACGCCCAACTCCAGGATGGTTCCGTTGGGAACCACCAATAGGTCTGGTTTTCCGGACTGAAGCCAGGCAAGACCGCTTTTAGCAGCCTGTGAATTGCGCTGGAATCTCAATTTGTATAACTGCGAAGACAGATCAACCTCTTCCGTCTGGGAGGTGTATTGAACATCGAAACTGGAGACCTGATGGACAGCTTCCTGTATTGACGCGGGCAGGCTGGCAACCGGGTGAACATCCAGCAGGGACTGCACTTCGATCAATGTCCTGGCGGGATTGAGGCTTTCGCGCGCATAAAGTCCCTGGCGGCGCAAATCGAAGGGAGTCAAAGGTTTCTCCCAGTCCGCATATGGCAGGTAGCCCAGGTTCACCCGGTGTCCCATGCCAGCCAGCGCCAGCCCGATAACGGTTGCCTGTTCAATCCAGTAATGCAGGGATGCAAATATGAAGATACGATTGCCAAGTGCAGAAGTCTGTCCAAAGAGTCGAGCCGAAGAACACATTTCTGGTAAATATTTACGCAGCCCTTCCAATCTGAAGTGGCTGTTGAAAGGCTTGTGTTTATTTCGCAGAAGCCAGTAAATATCTGCACTGAAGGGTATCTCTCCGATCAAGTTTTTAATGGGATCCATGCCGCGCTACCTTAAAGCGTCTCAATTGCCCATTGTATGCGCGGGCGGACCACACCGGGGCGGGGCTCCGGCCACTGCATACCCGGTGCACCGGCGCCATCCACGTTAAAATCGAGCGCCTGTTCTTCCTGAAAATAGCGCCGGATCCGGTACGAGCTGGCATTGATGCCCAATGAGTAACGGCCCTGATTGAAAGTATCTGCCGGAATGGTGCAGCGGCTGATATAGTGCCCGGCTGGCCGGTTGGTAAATTTTTCAAACATGATTGGGTCATCCGTGTCAAACGATGTCAGCACAGGTTCAAAGCGGGAGGAATTTAAATAAAAGCCTATGCGCAGTCCGGTGATGGGAGCACTCAAAAGGTACTCCAATTCCACGGTGACCGGTTCAGTGGATCGGATCGTCTCGATCACCTGTCCGCGTGTGTCCTGCAAACGCAGAGCCAGCGGCCGGAATGGAGCTGATGATGGCAGGATCTCTTCTTCCTTCCAAATACGTTCCCCGGCTTTGACATGACCGGCTGAGAGATAATAATCCACAGCCTCGGATGAGAAAGCCCGCATGACCAGATGTCCTTTTTCCATCACGATCGATTCCTGGGTCAGGCGCAAAACGGCAGACATGTTGTGGCTGACAAACATGACAGTTCGGCCCTGCTGGGCTACATCCCCCATCTTGCCCAGGCATTTGCGCTGGAACTCTGCATCCCCAACTGCCAGGACTTCATCCACCACCAGGATCTCAGGTTCCAGGTGGGCAGCCACTGCAAAAGCCAGCCGCAAATACATACCACTCGAATAGCGCTTGACGGGTGTATCGATGAATTGCTCCACTTCCGAAAACGCAACGATTTCATCAAATTTTCGTTCGATTTCTGTGCGTTTCATACCCAGGATGGCACCGTTCAGGTAGATATTTTCACGCCCGGTCAGTTCGGGATGAAAACCTGTACCCACTTCCAGGAGCGAGCCCACCCGGCCACGGATCTCGATAGATCCGGTGGTGGGTTCAGTGACCCGCGAAAGTACCTTCAACAGGGTGCTTTTACCGGCGCCATTCTTGCCGATCACTCCCAGCACCTGCCCCTGACGAACTTCAAAAGAGACATCCTGCAACGCCCAAACTTCATTTTCAGGCTGGTTTTGTTTGTCTGCCTTGGAACGCTTCATGCGGGAAGCCATCTGGCTGCCAAAATCCGACAGTTGATCTCGCAGGGTGTCGTTTCGGCGGGCGATTGCCCCGATGCGGTAGCGTTTACCCAGATTTTCGGCGCGGATTGCAATATCTGTCATAAAAGAACCTTACCTACACAATATCCGCAAAAGTGCGTTCCATGCGTTTGAAGAAATACACACCCGTCACCAATAAAACCAGTACCACTGCGCTGGAAACCGCCAGGGCGGCAGTTGGAGGCTGAGTACCCAACAGCGCCCAGCGAAAGCCCTGGATCACTCCTGCCATTGGATTGAGAGCATAGACAAGCTGCCATTTGGCAGATGGGATAATGCCGGCTGAGTAGACTACCGGTGAGGCATAAAACCAGGCCTGGATGATGAACGGGATCATTTGCTGCACATCCCGGTACTGGACGTTCAGGGCAGACAACCATAACCCGATCGAAAGCGCGGTCAGAAGCGCCAGCAGGATCAACAAAGGCAGCCACAGAATATTCCAGGTGAGTTGAATATGGTAATACCACATCAAGCCAAACAGGACCACAAATGAGATCATGAAGTCCACCAACCCGGCTGCCACTGCTGAGAGCGGGATGACCAGACGCGGAAAGTAGATCTTGGTCAATAGATTTGCATTTCCGACCAGGCTGGTACTGGATTTCTGCAAGGCATTTGCAAACAATTGCCAGGGAAGCAGAGCTACAAAACTGAATACCGGATAAGGAATATCTTTTTCTGTGGGTACACCCAATAGTTTTCCGAGGATGACACTGAAAATTACCATGGTCAGCAAAGGCTGTAAGATTGCCCAGGCAATTCCCAAAACAGCCTGTTTATAGCGTACCTTGATATCACGCCAGGTGAGAAAATAGATCAACTCACGGTACACCCACAGGTCACGCAGATTAAGGGCAGACCAGCCTTTGGAGGGGCGGATCACCAGCAGGGGCATTTCGGGTTTGGTGGGTTGTGCCACTTCAGACATTATTTATCCAAGCTTTTCAAGGTCTGCCTGTACCAATCAATCGTCCGGCGCAGACCCTCTTCAAAGGAAGTGCCAGCCTGAAAGCCAAATGCCTGCCGGGCTCGGTTCACATCCAGACCGCGGCGGGGCTGACCGTTCGGCTTGCTGGTATCCCAGACAAGCTGACCATCAAAGCCGGTCAGGTGCGAGATCGTCTCCGCCAGGTCCTTGATGAGGATCTCGTAACCTGAACCCAGGTTAACCGGATCTGAACCGTTATATTTTTCGGCTGCCAGCAGGATGCCTTCGGCGGCATCCTCCACATACAAAAACTCGCGCGTGGGAGAGCCATCCCCCCACACGACGATCTCTTTTTTGCCCTGCTGTTGCGCTTCGACACACTTGCGGATCAAAGCCGGGATGACATGGGAAGATTCCAGGTTAAAGTTATCGCGCGGCCCATACAGGTTGACTGGCAGCAGGTAGATGGCATTAAACCCATATTGCTGGCGGTAGGATTGAGCCTGGACAAGCAGCATTTTCTTTGCCAATCCGTAAGGGGCATTGGTCTCTTCCGGGTAACCAATCCAGAGATCATCCTCCTTGAATGGGACGGGAGTGAACTTGGGGTAGGCACACACCGTTCCAATGGCAACGAACTTTTCAATACCACGCTTCCAGGCCTGATGCATCAATTCCACTCCCATCATCAGGTTGTCGTAGAAGAATTCGGCTGGATGTTCACGGTTGGCACCAATGCCGCCCACATGCGCCGCCAGGTGGATGATGATGCTGTTGGCCGGATCAGTGGCTGCCGGCCGGAATCCCGGCAGGTTGGCGGGTTTCAGGTGCGCCGGACGGCTTTCGAATGGCTGGCTTGCATCCTCCAACAGCCTGTTGATGTCATCCCGGTCGGTCAGATCATAATAGGCAATTTGCGGCACCAGTATATCTGCCGTACCACGCTGGACAAGTTTTTCAGTCAGGAATGAACCCAGAAAACCTGCACCGCCGGTCACGATCACTCGTTTATTTTTCCAGAAAGATTCTGCCATTTTTTCTCCGTTGATAAAATTTATAAGGCTTACTGCACAATGAACTGGGCATTGCGATAATGCTCATCAGTCGGGTTGCGGATCAAGCCTGAACGCAAGGCATGCACCACCTCGCGCACACCGTCATCCACATTCAACCTGGCATGAAATCCCAGTTCACGCTGAATTTTTTCAAAAGATACCCGGATATCACGCATGTCGCCGCCGAAAGTCAGGTCTTTATAACGGACGACAGTTTCGGGCAGGCGCTTGATGACCAATCCGACGATCTCATCCTTGGTGTAATTACCATCATCAATACCCAGGTTAAACACCTGCCCGCGTATTTTTTCTTCAGGAGCAGCCAATCCGAGCAGAATGCCACGCACAACATCCTGAACGTGCACGAAAGAGCGGGAGTAGCCGCGTTGATAAATAATGAGTTCCCGCTTGGTGTATGCATCCAGCACGAACTGGTTAACGATCAGATCAAAGCGGGTGCGCGGCGAGATGCCATACAGGGTGGCCAGCCGAAAGATCAGCGGTGCGCAGGAAGCATCCTTTTGGTCCAGCAGGTATTCTTCGGAAGCGATCTTGGTCTCGGCATACAAGGATTGAGGATTAAGAGGTGAATTTTCTGTAACCGCCTGCCCGTTCTGGGAAAGACCATAGTTGCTGTAAGTGGAGGCAAACACAAAACGTGATACCCCCAGGTCGGTGGACTGTTCGAAGACCTGCCGGGTGGCATCCACGTTATAACGCCAGGCGGCCTGCTTGCCAATGGCCTGGCAGGCTGGAAAACCGACAATGGCGGCCAGATGCACCGTGGCATCCGGTTGCGGCCAATCACGCCGCAGTGAATTATGAATGGCACGCATTTCAGTCACATCCGCCCTGGCAAAGTAAAAATCGGGATGTGACATGTAAGCAAGCAGGGATTCACCACCAAATATGAGCTTGTCCAGCACGGTGACCCGGTTACCAGCACGTAACAACTCGGCAGTCAACATGGAGCCGATAAAGCCAGCGCCCCCAGTCACCAGGATGTGACGTTTATCGTTCATATTCAGCCTCCATGTGCAGGATCACTTTCAATCCGATCACTTCCAAAACCGGCACATTGCCATCCGCAGAAATGGCGATATCCTGTTCCATGCAGGTAAGTTTGCACACATCCGCCACATCGCCTTCGCCCACCAGCCGGATGGAGCGATATCCAGCCTGCTGCACCATTTCCAGTTGTTCTTTCACTCGCTGACGAGTCCGGCGATAAAGGTTGAACTGCTGCTCAACAAAATCGACCGTCAGGCGGGCACGCATGGAAATTCCCTCGGGGGTGATGATATAGCGTAATTTCTTGCGCTCGGCGCGTTTGATCTTGACATAGCCTTTTTCAATCAGGCGCTTGATATGCCAGTTGATGGTACCGACCGCCACACCAAGTTGCGCAGCCAGGTTGGCCTGGGTTACATCCGGATCATGCTCGATCGATTCGAGCAGGGCCAGTTCACGGGTAAAATCAGAAGAAGTATCCATAATTCAGTTGTTGAATTATAACCGCAACCTTGAAAGGGTCAAGGGTGACAGGGTCTGATCTAAGGCAGGTTTCTGCCGGTTTAGCCCCCAGGAATGCAAGAACTCCGCCAGGTGGGTTTTGGGATTTAATGTCCGGATCGGTTGTCATCCAATGAGCATGTTTGATCCAGGACTAGATGGTGGCGTTTCGTATCCGTTTTAGATCCGCATCGACCATCATCTCTGCCAGTTGTTTAAAGTTCACTTTGGGTTTCCAACCCAAAACCCGGGCTGCCTTGGCAGGATTTGATATCAGCAGGTCCACCTCGGCCGGGCGATAGAAACGGGTATCCTGGACGACATAATCCTGGTAATTCAAACCTGCATAACCAAAGGCAACCTCACAGAACTCGCGCACGGGGTGGGTCTCACCGGTGCCAATTACAAAATCATCCGGCTTGTCCTGCTGCAGCATCAACCACATGGCTTCGACATAATCACCGGCAAAACCCCAGTCCCTTTGGGCATCCAGGTTCCCCAGGCGCAAATCCTTTGCCAGGCCCATCTTGATGCGGGCGACACCATCAGTGATTTTGCGGGTGACGAACTCCAGTCCACGGCGTGGGCTTTCATGGTTGAACAGAATTCCGGATGCGGCAAAAAGATTGTACGATTCGCGGTAATTCACCGTGATCCAATGACCATACACCTTGGCGACCCCATAAGGGCTGCGCGGGTAAAAAGGGGTTTTTTCAGTTTGCGGTACTTCCATGACCTTGCCGAACATTTCGCTGCTGGAGGCCTGGTAAAAGCGGATCTTTGGATTGACCGAACGAATGGTTTCCAACAGGCGCGTGACCCCCAGGGCGGTGACTTCGCCAGTCAGGACAGCCTGGCTCCAAGACACCGGGACAAAAGACTGGGCTGCCAGGTTGTAAACCTCATCCGGTTTGTATTCCTCCAGCATGGCCACCAATGAACTCTGGTCATGCAAGTCACCCTGCACAATGGAAACATCATCCTGGATATGTGCGATGCGCTCAAAGGTGACCGTGCTGGTGCGGCGCACCATTCCAACCACCTGGTAGCCTTTGGACAACAGCAGGTCTGCCAGGTAGGAACCGTCCTGGCCTGTAATTCCTGTGATCAATGCAGTTGGCATATCATCTCCCTGTAATGGTGTGTGTATCTGGTACTCCGGGTGGGCAGCCTGGACATGAAACGGATGGGATGCGCCACCTCTTTATAATTCAGTTACTGAATTATAAACGGTCTTTGCGAACCGTCAAGCAAATTGATTTTACTGCTTCTTGTATAAACAAATGAACTTTTTTATATTTTCTCACAAATGATGGAAATGTAGTTCTGTTATTTTCACATTACTCTTTTCACCAGAATTACAATATTGGGTTTCGGGGAGATGTCTTTATATCCATTAATCTGACGAAATTCCTCCCCTGCCCCCAGAAGGCTGGTTCCTTCGGTCAACCCAATCTACTTTACTACTTTATTGGTTTCAATTTGCGCCTGTCCAGCAACCAGCCGCCCAACACAATAATTGCCGCCAGGGACACGATCAGGAGCACCATCACTGTAAACGAAAAGCGTGGAATGAACGGGAAGAATCGGGTGGCATACCAATCAACAAACAACAGCGTAAAGACCAGCTCGATTAAAACAATACGCGTAAACCAGGGGTTGCGTGACTCCTGGTAGTAAAGCCATGCTTTTGCCGCCAGCAGCACTTGGAAGATCAGGAAGATGACGCGGTAGCGTGGATTGTCCCACTGGTCTCCACCTGCCCGTAGAGAAGAGATCGAGATCCAAAGCCAGGTGATGACAAAAAACCACAGCCAGGTAAATTTTTGATCTTCGACTGACGATTTCAAAATGGTGATCAGGCTGAAAACCAGCAGAGGAAGCAGCAGGTACCAACCCAGGCTGCGCAAAATCCCGACCGTTTGCCAGATCCAGGTGGACGGGTCAAAAATGGCTGCCGGCAAGACAGGTTGGAGCAGACCGTAAACAAAGATGAACGGAAGTTTTAGCTTCGGACTTAGAACATTTCTGAATAGATACTGGATCGTACCGGAATCGCGTTCCAGTTGATAAACATCCCATTTCACTGAGAGTTTGAACCAACCGGTCAGGGTTTCCAGGAAAGACGCCTCCGCAAACGTGCCGCGCCTCAAGGCAACCCAGAGCAACAGCAAGCCGAGCCCAAACACCCCTGCAGCCAACGCTACTCCCCGCCAGGGGATTTTGAGATGCTTTTTTTTCAACCAGATCCAGCCTGCCAGGATAACAATCAAATATATGGCAACACCCGGCGAAAAAAATAGCAAGCCCGCCAGTCCCGCAGCCAGCCAAAGCCAGCCTTTGTGATCGTCATCGAGCTGCCATGCCACCGCGCCCCACAACACCACACCAATAAAGGTCATCAGGAAGGGCTCCCGCATTTGAGAACTGCCCAGCCACAGGCTTTCGGGGTAGAGGGCAAACATCCAGGCAGCCAGCCAGGCAAGCCTCTCATTCCATGCAAAGCGGACTGCATTCCAGAAAAAAGCAACCCCCAGCGCAGCTACCACGGCAGCCATAAGAATGACCAGCCAGGGTCGATGGGCATCCGGGCTCAAATACCGGTAAACCAGGGCGCTCAAAGCTTCCAACCCGCCATATTGGTCAATGGCATAGCTTTTATCAAACGCATCCAGGATGGGGCTATCTGAGCTTGCCAGCTCCCAGGCTTGCATATCCCGGTTATAGGCATCCACCGAATTGTAGCCCGCCTTCTGCACTTCGGTAACATATCCGCTTTCCGGCAGGATGAAAGATAAACTCACCCCAATCCCAAGACGCAGGCTGAAAGCCAGAAGCAGGAGCAAACCCAGCCAGCGCTGTGAACCCGCCCAGCGCCAGGCTGCCACGAGAATGATCCATCCCAGGCTGGATAACAGGCTGAAAGCCAGCCAGCCGCGCCACCCGTTGCCCTGCCCATCCAGCCTGGCAAGCACCAACCCCAGGCCGATGCCAGCCAAAATTGACCAAACCAGATCCATCCTCCGGTTTTGTTTCATTGTGCGCCTTCCATAAAACCAGTCAGGATCAACCGGCATCTCTCAACCCAGGAATACCTTTCCACATCCCGGCGGGCCTGGCTTGCCAGCAATTGGCCTTTGTGTGGGTCTGCCTGAAGCTGGCGCAGGGCCTGCTCCCAGGCCTCCACGTCTTCCGGCGGGCATAAAATGGCATTGGCTTCATTCAATACCTCGCGCAGCACAGGCAGGTCACTGCTGAGAATGACCCGTCCGGCAGCCATGTATTCAAATATTTTCATCGGGCTGCTTACGTTTGAGATATTCTCACCACCCGAGTTGGTGAAGCGGCGGTTGTAGGGGATCAGCAGGGCATCGGCAGCAGCCTGGTAGAGAGGCAGCTCGCGGTTTGGAATAAAGCCGGTCAGGTTCATATTCTTTAATCCTGTCGCGCTGATACGAGTGCGCCAGGTGTTCACATCTTGTGAAGTACCCCCCACCCACAAGAAATTCACCTCCGGCATGCGTTCCGCCAGTTCAGCGATAAGCTCCATGCCGCGGCCGGCATATAGATGACCGCTGCAAACAACCGTCCAGCCTGAAGGCAATTTCAAAAGGGAGCGGGCTGTCTCAGGATCGGGCAGATCATTGAATCTATCCAGGTCAACTCCGCTGGACGCCACCAACACCTGGCTTTCAGGCAAAACAGGCTGGAATTTATTTTCCAATGCCAGCTTTAATGCAATGGTGATGGGTACAAGCCTCTTCTGGCCTGGAAGCAGCAGAAACAGGCGGTACCACAGCGGACCAAAAGTCCCGCTGGGTAGTTGGTGCATTTCCAGGATGACCGGGATCTTCAGTAGCAATCCCAGCACCGCCGGAGTAACCGAGCGGGCATAGATCAGGTCAGCTCCCAGGCTGCGAGCTTTGAGCACAGCTTTCCAGGAAAAATCATGCCGGTTCCAGATTTTCTGAAGTGGCAGAAATTGAATATCAAATTGCGTTCTTAACCCATAATGCCTGGCAAGCAACTCCCAGGCAGGCGTCTCCGGTTGCATGGCTGGTGTCAACAAAGTGACATGCTGACCTGCCTGGGCAATTGCCTGGCATACTTTCATGACCTGGATGCTGTTCGCACGGTCAGATGGGATGACTGAAACAGATATATAATTAATTTTCATTCAAAATACTCACAAAGCAAAGGACATCTGTATTATAAGGATTTTACTGTCGATATGCACATGCAGTCAGCTCAGCTATTCTCATCCAATCGTATTCTTCAACTACAAAGCGGCGCGCCTGGCTGCCAAGTTTCCTGCGCAGGGCCGGGTCTTTGGCTAATTTTATAATGGCTTGTGCCAGGGTCTGGATGCGCTCCGGCGGAAGGGTCAAAGGCGCGTTATAGTCCGAATCAACCCGGTCGAACAATTTCACCAACAGGCCGCGCTCCTGGTCACCAAGCATATCCTGGTAGGCTGTCAGGTTACTGGCAACGATGGCCTTCTCCATGGACATGGCTTCCAGGCAAGCCAGGCTGGTGGATTCGGCGCTGGAAGGAAACACGACCAGGTCCGCTTTCTGATAATAATCTGCGGTTTGGGCATGTGGAACCATGCCAATAAAACGGAAATTTGCTTCCACTCCCAGTTCAGCCACACGCTGGCGGATGTACGCTTCCAGCTTACCCTCCCCTGCCACCCAAAAACTGGCCTGCGGCAGGGCTGCTATCACAGCCGGGGCTGCCTCCACCAGGTATTGAACGCCGTTCTTGGGCGCCAGGCGGCGCATGGTCAGGATGACGAATTCCTGCGATTCGGTTTTGGGCGCTGGAATAAATCTGGAAGTATCCACGCCATTTGAAATAATCACAATTTTCGCATCGGGCACAAAACGCAGTGCAACCGAGCGCATCTCGTCGCTGGTGGCTAAAACCACATCCGCCCAGTGCAGGGAGACCCACCGGAAAAAGCGCATCATGGCCGAGCTGCCCACCGATGAATCCAGGGTGCCCAGCCCATGCAGAGTCACGGCGGTTCGCTTGCCGAGCAACTTTCCGAGCAGCGTGCCCAGCATGGCCATGAAGAAGGTGTAATGGCAGTGAACGACATCCACCTGCCGGATGAAACGCACCAGTGCAGGCAGGGCAAACGGAAGGCGCAGCCAGGTGCTCCAACCTGAATAATGCAAGGCAGGAATACGCGTGACCGGGAATTCTTCATTGACCGGGTCTCCTTCCGAGAGGCTGGCAGTGCAAACAACAGGTGCATACCCGCAGTCCTGCAAAGCCCGGCTGAGTTCGAGAACATGGATCTCTGCACCCCCGATGACCGGCAGGTAGGTATCCACCAGCATGCCAATTTTCAACGGTTCAGCCATCAGGCAGGATCCGCCTGTGGTGTAGGGAACAGGCTTTCCTGCCTGCTAAGCTCGGAACGGGTTTTAATCACCACCAGGCTGTTACCCATCAGGCTGCCGATGGATAAAACCAGGGCACTGCCAATAAAACCAAACCTCGGCAGCAGGGCGATCAGGCCGGCAACGCTCACAATGGTTACCAGAAAATTCACCTTGGTGGCGTAATCGGCCAGTCCCAGGGAGAGCAAAGCCGAGCGTGACCAATACAAGCTGTTGCCAAAGACAATGCCAACCAGCATAATGACCAAACCGGCATAGGTGGGCAGGAAGGCGGCAGTGTACAGGGATTGAATGAGGGGTTTCCCCAGGAAAATAAGACCGAGTGCAACCAGCACCGAGTATCCGCCTGCCAGACGGGTGCCAGTGCGCATGAGATAACGGAAATCAGCCCACTTTTTCCTTGCCACAGCACGCGCCATCTCTGGATAAGTAGCCTGCGGCATGGGGGCTATGGGCAACTGGATGTAATTTGCCAGTGCCATGGCAAGCTTGTAATATCCAGCCTGGGTTGGGGAGGAGAAATAAGATACCCATAAAATACCACTGTCACGGCTGATCAGGCTGAGCGAACTGCTCAGGTTGGTGCTGACAGCAAATTTTACCAACTGGCGGGCGTGTGGTATCAACAAACGTGTTGGAACTTTCCACCAATCCCTCCCCCAGCGGCGGGTTGCCTCCAACAAAGCAGCCAGGGTCAAGCCTACTGCACTGATGATCTTTCCGCATAGATATGCCAACAGTATCCCCAGCAAACCGGTGTTCCGCCACCAGGCCAGGATGATCAACGCCAGGGTGACAACACTCTGGATAACGTTCAAACCTGCCATACGTCGGAAGCGATCGAATAGCTGCAGCAGGCCGGTTGAACTTTCTGCGATCAGGTTTGCCAGGATGATGCAGCCATACACTACAAACCAGGGCGCCAGGCTGGCATCCTTTGTAATGTAACGAGCTCCCAGGGGAGCCAGCAGCCAGACCAATCCAAAGGCTGCCAAGGAAGCGACAAGTTCAGTCAGGGCGGCAGCTTTAAAAACGGCAGCCGCACGCGGCTGGTCATTATTTTCGTTGAATTCACCAACATACTTAATGACCAACTCCCCCATCCTGAAAGAGGTGATCTTGTTGATCACGGTCACAAAAATGGTGATGGTTCCCAGGGTGCCAAATCCGGGAACCCCCAGCATGCGCGCCGAGAAAATTCCCTGCAGCATGCTGAGCCCGGCGCTTATCATATTGCTGCTGAAAAGATAACCAAAATTTCGGGCTAGCTTGCGCAGGATGGGGTTTTCCTTCCAAAAAGAATTGATCTTTTGGAGGATGGTCACGGGGTATGAACCTCACTTACCCAGGCACGTTCCGCATCGTACCAGTCCACCAGGCGCTGCACCCCCTCCTGCAATGAGACCTGCGGCTCCCAGCCCAACAAATGCCTGGCTTTGCTCACATCAGCCCAGCTTGAGAGCATATCCGCCAGGTTGGAGGGATAATGTTCAACCCTGGCTTTCTTGCCTATGGTGGTTTCGAGCATGCGGATCAGAGCATTGATGCTGATAACCTCATGCCCGCCCAGGTTGATGACTTCATAACCCAGCGGTTTGAGCGCCGCGATGGTTCCGCGTGCAATATCATCCAGGTAGGTAAAACCGCGCGATTGTTCTCCAGATCCATACACCTGCACCGGCCGCCCCTCACTGATCCACTGGGTAAAGCGGAAAAGCGCCAGGTCCGGACGCCCGGCCGGGCCATACACGGTAAAATAGCGCAAAATGGTGACATCCAGGTTGTATAGAAAATGATAGCTGTGTGCCAGAGCCTCGGCTCCTTTTTTGCTGGCGGCGTACGGCTGCAGAGGATGGTCACTATCTGCATCTTCAGGCGTGGGGTATGGCGGGTTGGATCCATAAATGCTGGACGTGGAAGCAAAGATGAATTTCTTGATATCATTTTGCCGGCATAGCTCGAGCATGTTGAGGCAGCCGGTCACATTGGTATCCACGAACACCCAGGGATTCTGGGTGCTGGCGCGCACTCCCGCCCGGGCAGCCAGGTTGATGACCGCCTCAAATTTGGCGGACCTAAATTGTTCCAGGATGGTGCGCTCGGAGATATCCAATTTGTGAAAGCTGAAACCGGGCATGGCCTGAAGACGCTTCAGCCGGTATTCCTTCATGCGCACATCATAGGCATTATTCATATTATCAATGCCCGTGACGGTATGGCCCTGTTCCAGGAGCATTTCAGAGACACGTGAAGCGATGAAACCGGCTGCACCGGTAATCAGATAATTTGCCATTTACAATCTCGCCACTTTGGGATTGTTCTTGCCCATCTTACCCAGGGCATTGCGGCTGTCGAAAACCAGGTTGGCAGCTTCGAGAATGGCCGGGTAATCGTAATCCTTATGATTTGTAATGATGACGACGCAATCCGCTTCACGCACCGCTGCCATCAGGTCAGGTACGCTCTCCATGCGCTCATTCTCATGAGTGAGCAGACTGGGAATATACGGGTCATGATAAGAAACCTTGGCACCTTTATTCTTTAGCAATCCGATTACATCCAGGGCCGGGGATTCACGGATATCATCGATATTGGGTTTATAGGCAGCCCCCAGCACCAGGCAGGTTGAGCCTTTGAGGGCTTTGCCGTGGTCATTCAGAGCATCCATCACCCGGCTGACCGTGTAACGCGGCATATTGGTGTTGATCTCGGATGCCAATTCAATGAAACGGGCATTGTAGTTAAATGACTTCATCTTCCAGGAGAGATATAGCGGGTCAATCGGTATGCAGTGACCACCCAATCCCGGGCCGGGGGTGAACTTCATGAATCCAAAGGGTTTGGAGGCGGCTGCATCGATCACCTCCCAAACATCCACACCCAGGCGCTCGCACATAATGGCCAGTTCATTGACCAGGCCAATGTTGATCATGCGGAAAGTGTTCTCCAGCAGCTTGGCCATCTCAGCCGCCTCAGCCGTTGAAACAGTGAAGACCGTCTTAAGGGCCTGCTCATACCAGGCCGTGGCAACATCACAGCAATCCTGGGTGATGCCTCCCACGACTTTGGGGGTGTTGTAAGTGGTCCAATCTTCGCGGCCGGGGTCTACGCGTTCGGGGGAAAATGCCAGGAAGAGATTTTCCCCAACCACCAGTCCTTTTTCGCTGCCCAATTTGGGAAGCAGGATCTCGCGCGTGGTTCCCGGATAAGTGGATGATTCCAGTACCACCACCATGCCGGGATGCATGTAGTTGGCAAGCTCTTCGGTGGCTGAAAGTATGAAGGACATATCCGGGTCGCCGGTTTTGCGCAGCGGAGTGGGTACACAGATGCTGACAGCATCCATATCTTTTAGACCCGAGAAATCTGCACTGGCTTGGATCTTGCCGCTTTTAACCAGTTTCGCCAGTTGGTCAGTGGGTACATCCTGGATATAACTGTGGCCTTTATTTACAGATTCCACCTTACGGACATCTGGATCGATCCCCAGCACATTAAAGCCGGCCTCGGCAAAGATCACCGCCAGCGGCAGGCCCACATATCCCAAACCTAGCACACCGATTCGCGCTTCCCGGGTCTTGAATCGACCGATAAGTTCTTCCTTGATTGTCATTATTTTCCTCTCCTTGTATTTGTTTTAGAAAAGACTTAACTGTTTTGGATCTTCATGCGGTTCATCCGGTTCGACCTGCCTGGCCGGAACAGCAGCGCTCAACAATGTACGGGCTTTTTCCAGCAATGCGGGCAATTGAGCAAAATCCGCCAGAATGGTAGGCTTAAGTTTGGCCTGGTGCAAAGCCGCGGCCGGGTGGAACATGGCTATTATAAACCGGTCTCCCGATCTACGCATTTGCCCATGAATTGCGCTGATCCTGGCATCTGGAAAAAACTTGCCCATTGAGTATCGCCCCAGGGTGACAATGATCTTGGGATTGATGACCGCGATCTGGCGCTCCAGGTATTGATCACAGGCAATTAGCTCATCTGGCAGTGGATCGCGATTCTCGGGAGGCCGGCATTTGACCACATTCCCGATCCAGACGTCTGCCCGGGCCAGCCCGGCCTGAGCCAGGAGTTCATCCAGGAATTTTCCAGCCGCCCCGACAAATGGCAGCCCCTGTTCGTTTTCATGAAACCCGGGACCTTCCCCGATGAACATGATCTCGGAATTGACAGGACCCACCCCCGGAACCGATTTTTTGCGGGATTGATGCAAACTACACTTCTGGCAGACAGACACTTCATCTGCGATTTGGGCGAGGATCTCATCAGGGTTCATGTCTGCCTCCCGGGATTGGATCAATATAAGTGGCAACTTCTCAAAAAAGTGGGGTGTTGGGGTGTGAAAACGAGCAAAGCTCGTTTTCACACCCCAACCTTCTCTTGCATTATTGAGTTGATAAATATATATGCAAGTTTTCCAGGGTCATTAACAGGGCATCTTCATTATTATCATGATAATAGCGAGGCCGGCGACCAACCTCTTCGAAACCAAGTTCCTGGTACATCAGGATGGCAGCCTGGTTACCAGCACGTACTTCCAAAAAAGCACGTCTTGCCCCTTCACGATAAGCTGCATTGAGGGCAATTTGCAAAATCCTTCTGGCAATGCCTCTACGGCGGAACTCCGGGTGTATCGCCAGGGTGGCAATGTGGGCTTCATCCAAAAAAAACCACAATACCAACATGCCCACCAGCCGGGCTGGCCCAGGTTGGGGCACCTCAGCCACCCAGGTACGGGCATTGGCATTTTCAGTCACTTCATAACGAAAAGAACGCTCAGACCAGGGCAGGTTGAAGGAAAGGACATCCAGGGCATGCACAACAGGCACATCCTCCACTTTCATGCGGCGGATGCTGATCTCAGGAGCCAGGTCAGCCATATTTACGCAGGCGGGCCTCCAGCCACATGCAGGTAGATCGGAGCCAGGGATGCGGCTGAATCTGTATCGCCTGCCTGCCAGCGCTGCCAGGCCAGTTCGGCCAGGATGCCCGGTCGCCTGACACAGTGTGCCGGGGAAGGGATGCTGACATTCTTGTATTTGCGTGCCAGTCGCTGGCGTTGATCTTCATTCAATTCACCGCACACTAGGGTGGGTGTTGTGATACTGTCTGCCAGCTCATCCGCCGTTTGAGTCACCACCGGGCCATCAGCCTGCCAGCCTTCCGCAGTGGTGTGATACCAACCGACCGCCAATCGGCCACGTCCGGCCTGCAAGGTGGCTGCCAGCGGAATGTTCTGCACCGGTAAAGCGGCAGCCAGGATATTCAGCGAAGGTATTCCAATCAAAGGGATATGTCTTGCCAGGGACAATCCTTTGGCCAGGGACAATCCAACCCGCAAACTGGTAAACGACCCCGGACCAATGGCAATCCCAATCGCCCTGACGGCCCCCATATCTGTATTCACACGTTTCATAAGTTCGGATATGGCGGGTGCAAGTTCGACTGTTTGACGCAGGTGACTGTGCCAGCTCAATTCGCCCAGTATTTGTACGCCATCATATAAGGCCAGCCCCGAATGCGCGGTGGAGGTATCCAAAGCCAACAGCATCATACCACTCCAAACACTGACTGGCGAAATTCTGCCAACAGTTGAACATAACGCTCTCCACGTGGCGAAAACAACATGGAGCGCTGCTCTTCGTCCTGGTAGGCTAGTTGAACCCACAGGTATTCTTCCGGCAGGATCGGTTTAAGCCTCTCAGGCCATTCAATCACCAATGGACCTTGCATGAGCATATCGTCCAGATCCAATTCCTCAGCCTCGGGGATGGATTCAAGACGGTAGGTATCCAGGTGAAACAGGTTGCTCGAATCCGGACGGCGATAGATATTGACAAGTACAAAAGTGGGGCTGGAAACAGCCTCCAGGGAACCCCAACCCTGTGCCAATCCCTGCACCAGAGTGGTTTTCCCTGCTCCCAATTCCCCCTGCAGGCAGATCAAATCTCCGGGCTGCAGCAAGCCACCCAAACGCATGCCCACCCGGCGGGTTTGCTCGGGGCTGCGGCTGAATATTTCCAGGGTGTTTGCATCCAGAATAGGCATCTAACAAAGATTATACTGCTTCACGCGTAAATTTCGAAACTTTCTGCCATCGAGTTTTTTGTAACTTTTCAAAGAAGTGGGGAAGATCTCAAAACCCATAGAGCATTGAACGTAAAGAGACCTGCAGTCAGCCCCGGCGGGGTCTGAGACCTTCACCGAGCGAGGTGTTAAACGGTAGAAGAACTTGGAGCGAAGAGGAACGAACAATTCCGATAAAATCAAAGCTGGCGCTTGAATTCAAGCGCCAGCTTTGATTTTATATAAGGATGCAGCCAATGACTAACCGAGCTTGATCATTTCCTCGCCGTCATATTTAATGGCGGCCCATTTGTCCGGTCCCAATTGTGCCCAGGTGTTCTTTCCGTCCGTCCATACACTCACAATGGATACTTTTTCTCCAAAAGAAAGGCCGGCTACGACCGGGGATTCCACCGAGTGATCCTTGCGGACACGCAGGCTTTTGACGTTGACAGTTCCGGCTTTTGGCTGCGCAGCTGCAGAAGCGGCAGCATTTTTGGCAAGGATAGCTTTGGCTTCAGCGATTTTCATTGCAGATGCCCTATCTGCGGCGACTTTAGCTGCAGCTGCTTTGTTGGCAGCAGCCTGCGAAGCAGCAGCTTTTGCGACAGATGCTTTCTCGGCAGCAAGAGCCCTATCTGAGGCGGCCTTGGCAGCGGCTTTGGCAGCAGCAGCTTTGGCTGCGGCAGCCTTCTCAGCAGCCGCTATCTCATCTTTGTTGGTAAATGCGTTTGCAATATTATTCAGGATACTTTTCTTTTTTTCAGCCATTTTTGACTCCTTTAATAGAAGAGTTCCGATTTACTTCATTATATACTCGATAAACCTTATGTCAAGTCTAATCCGGATGGTCAATATGGTTTTTTCGAGGCTGTTTGAATGAAGGGGTTTTCCGCTATTAAATAATCCAACAAGTACGGATAAGGGTACTTATTTTCCAAAAGGAAACCTTCACTTAGCCTTTGGTCGGCAAGCCCAATTGCTCTCCCAAAATGCGTGCAATGCGGCGCGAGGCATCCGGGCGGGCGGCCTGGCGGCAGTTCTCCACCACGTTCAGACGCTCATTGGGACGGCAGATCCAGCGCGTCAGGGTACGCACCACCTGCAAAGGCTCAGGAGCCCAAACACCCGCGCCAACCGATTCCACGAAGCGCACGTTGCCGTCCTCCTGACCGGGCAGCTTGGAATAAAGAATGATGGGCAGGGAGGCGATCAGGGCTTCGGCGATCGTTCCGGGGCCGGCCTTGGTCACCAGCACGTCCGAGGCGCGCATAAAATCGGGCATATCCTTGGTAAATCCATAGATATAGGTCGGATTATCCCAGGTGCGAACTTCCAGGTCAGCCTTGAGTTTTATATTCCTCCCGGCCACTATCACCAGGTTCACATCCAGTCCGGATTCATCAATGGCGATGGCTGTCTCTTCCAGGGGACCCATGCCCTCGCCCCCACCTACCAGCAGGATGGTGGCTTTGTCCAATGTCCATCCGAATTTTTGGCGCAGGGTCTGTCTGTCACCGGCGGGTGTGCTGCAACGCTCGGATACCGGCTGTCCCACCACAATTACTTTATCGGGCGACATATTAAATTCGAGGGCACGCTGGCGTGCCATTTCGGTGGGCACCAGAGTCAGGTCGGCGCGCTGGTCGAACCAGAGTGCATGCGTACTGACCATATCGGTCACTACAGTAATGAACGGCGGACGTTTGGAACCGAGCGCTCTCAACAGGAAGGAAGTACCCAGGGCATGTACACAGACCAACAGATCGTTGGGGTGTTCGCGCACCAGACGCCGGGCTGCCCGCCGCACGATCGGCCACATAGTGGAGGTCATAATGCGTGCCTGCCGGCGTCCGTCGCTGATGAGAAAACCCACCCCCCATAATTCAGGAATGCGCACAAAATCGGGGTAGAACTCGGGCAGGCGATTATAGGGGGGCGGTGCATAATCTAACAGAAAGTCAACCATCTCGGTAGTCAACGCATCCCCAAATTCAAGCTGCAGGGCTTCTATGATGGACTCGGCCGCGGCACGATGTCCACCCCCTGTGTCTGAGAACAGGAAAAGGATATGCGGCTTTCTGGTGGATTCTGGCTCCTGTGTACTGGCAGTAATCCATTCGGGATTATTTTTTATATTCATCTTTTGGTATCATATTTTTTAATCGTCGGGCAAGTTCACGACGAGACAAAATCACACGATGCTGGCAGGTGCAGCATTCCAGGCCAATGTCTGCGCCCAGTCGCACAATACTCCATTCATACGATCCACATGGATGTGGTTTCCGTAAGCGCACACGGTCATTGAGTTGCAGTTCGGGTAACACATGGAGATTATACCGCGAGCTTGTTTTCTTTCTCACAAATCTTGTTTTATGATAAACTCGGATTGTTTGAACTTCTCCACTTGAGGGAACTTTCATGACAACCAGAGAAACCCATCCAATCGAGATTGCTGGACTGCACCGTGAATTACGCCTTTTTGAGATCAAGCCGGGACTTAAAATTGCCATTCTCAATATCCTGGGAGATACCGAACTGGTGCAAGCCTGCGCCAAAGCGTTGGCAAAGAAGCTCGAGAATATAAACTTTGACATCATCGTGACGGCTGAAGCCAAGTCCATCCCCATTGCGTATGCCCTGTCTGTTGAAATGAACAAGCCATACGTGGTGCTGCGCAAGGCCTACAAAGCCTACATGGGACAGGCACTCCAGGCCGAGACACTTTCCATCACCACCGGTCAGCCCCAGACCCTCATCCTGGATGAAAAAGACCTGCACCTGGTGCACAACAGCCATGTACTCATCCTGGATGACGTCATCAGCACAGGTTCAACTTTGCAGGGCATGCGCATCATCATGGAAAAAGCCGGTGCAACCGTGGCGGCTGAAGCTGCGATTCTCACCGAAGGTGAGCGCGCCCAGTGGGAGCATATCCTGTCTCTCGGGCATCTGCCCTTGTTCACGGATTAGATCAGGGTTTTAACAAAGTTGGTTGACAAAACAAGATGTTTGTGTCATTGCGAACCGCCATAAGTGGTGAAGCAATTTCCTCACCAGCGAGGAGACTGCCACGAGCCGGTATAAGACATCCGGCTCTCGCAGTGACACGCTTCTTTGTTAAAGCCCCGCAGATTAGATTTTCTGCCATTGCCAAAATAGAACACCATCGGTATAATATGTGCCTGCCCGGGGCGGGTAGCTCAGTTGGTTAGAGCAATGCGTTGACATCGCATAGGTCGTAGGTTCGAGTCCTATTCCGCCCATTTGAATCGCTTGACGGGAACGTCAAGCGATTTTTGATAGGTGCCTTTTGGAACAAGAGGAAAATTGTAAGATTTGAGCCAGGTTTTTATCCCGAAGCAGTAATTTGCTGTTCATTTAAATACTGTTGACCTGTCCTGCAGGACAGTCATCTTATTAATGCAGTTCTTTTTCCCGGGCATATTTTACAAGTTCGTGACGCTTGGTAAATCCTAATTTGTTCATTAAATTACTTCGATGGGTATGAACTGTGCTTGGACTGATCACCAATAGTTCGGCGATTTCTTGATTGTCATAGCCCTCAGCCAATAATTTAAGCACCTCTTTCTCCCTGGTGCTGAGTTGTGAAGTTGAGTTATGGAAACCAGATAAAGCCTCCAGGTAGCCTTTCATTAGCTTTTGAACCATGCTTGGATACAAAAAAACACCCCCGCTGGCAATCATACGGATGGCTGATTTAAGGTCATTGGTTTCAGCACCTTTAAGGATATAACCTGATGCACCAGCCTTGATCATTTCAAAAAAATATTCATCTGAGCGATGCATCGTTAAAACCAACACCTGGACTTCCGGCCACCTGGATTTGATTTGACGGGTTGCCTCAAGACCATCCGTACCGGGCATGGCGATATCCATCAGAACGATATCTGGTCGCAGCAATTTAACTTTTTCAAGCGCCTCATTGCCATCCAGTGCTTCTCCCACTATTTTCATATCCGGTTCAGCCTCTAATAAGAGACGAATTCCACTCCTGACAATGACATGGTCATCAGCGATCAGCAAACGAATCTTATTCGACACAGGTTGTCTCCTTTAGTGGAATGGTGATATGAATTTTTGTACCCTTGCCAGGATTTGATTCAAGTTCAAAGATTCCTCCACACTGCGTTATACGTTCCTTCATTCCAAGAATACCAAATTTTTGTGGGACCCCATCATCCAAATCAAGGGAATTAGTGTCGAACCCTCTTCCGTTATCAACAATTTCACATGCGAAGAGATTATTCTGGCAGGAGAGTTCCATTGCTAAGTTGGTTGCATGAGCATGTTTTATACAGTTTGTCAGAACTTCCTGAAAAATCCGATACAGTGTGACTTCGATTTCCGGTGGTAACCGGCTTGAGAGATTACGATCATCGATCTTGAACGATATATTCTGATTAGATAGAACTCGCTCAGTAAGCAGTTTGGTAGCAGGAATCAAGCCAAGATCATCCAAAATTGAAGGTCGTAGATCCATGATCAATTCATACATCTTTTCAGAGGATTCGTTAATTAATTTTCGCATCATTGATAACTGGCTGATTGCTCTCGGGGGATCAACTTTGTAAAGCTCCTCAATACCTTCAATCAAAAAAGCAAATCCCCCCAAAGTCTGGCCCAGGTCATCGTGCAAATCTCGCGCCAAACGTTTTCTCTCATCCTCTTGAGCGGTAATCACCTTGTTCAGTAATTCACCACGCTGTTGATTATGAAACTCGAGGTTCTTAGTAAGAATCTGATTTTCCTTTTGACTCAAATCGATCTCTTCTACCATGAGATGTAATGCAGATTCCAACTGACCTATTTCATCAACACGATCACGTTTTCCGGTTCTTCTAATGCCTGTTGAGAAATCTTTCATGTCAGAGACCAGCTCCATCACGCCCTGGATTACAAATTTGTTCAGAGAAAGATAGACTACCATAACAGTAAAGGCGATAACCAAACTCCATAGGATAAGATTTCTTTTTAAATCGATATTCAGAGCTTGATTAAAGGGGGAAATAGAAATGTCGGTTAATAACACCCCTATATACTGCTCCTTTTGATCGTGGCATGCAAAGCATTCTGGCTTATTGCGTATTGGCTGCATGCTTCTGAATACTTCTTGTCCATCACTTTTCTTGACTACTATGCTTCTCGGTCGATCATTCGGAGGAAGTATGTGGCAAGGAAGACATTCATCCTGGGAGTTATCCAGTCTGATTCCAACTCCTTTCCCTCCCGGAGAAAATGCCACCTCCCCGGTTGGTTTTAGAATATACAAAATCTCAAAATCATTATTATCAGTCATCGAATCGAGCATCTGCTGGATATTTTCAAAATCATTTTCAATCATTCCATGACGAATGGAACTCTCAACAACATCTCCTGCATAAGAAGAAATCGTAGATAGATTTTCAAGCATGAATTTCCGGGTTGAATTGTAATCAATGACAGTGATCGCCCCCAGAAAAATGATTAATGGAATAACCACTCCAATTGTGACTTTTGCACGCAAACTCATTTCGAATGCCTTCATAAAAGGCAGGTTCAAGAACCACTGGATCAATACCGATTTAATTTTTGGTTGCCCGGACATAAATTCTCGAGAAGTGTATTCCTGACGAGTGGAGGTGAAAATTTACGGCATACTTATTCTACTTTGTAAAGAGTGAGTGTGTGACTTAGGATTAGCCAGATTTATATCATTAAAATTGCTAGAAGGAATGGCGTTTTCCACTATAGAATCAGTGATTATTCCGATACCAAAAAGCCTCTTTTCGATTTATTATGATACGACTGATGTCAAAATCAAAATAGAGGAGATTACCATGAAGAGCCGATATCTATTCATCTTATCAGTATTAATCTTGACAGTTTTAGTAACTGCATGTGCCGGTCCGCAAGGCGCTGCAGGACCTGCTGGTCCTGCTGGTCCTGCCGGCCCTGCTGGTCCTGCTGGCCCGGCTGGCCCCGCAAGCGATTCTGCTGCAGGTTTAACCGAGGAACAATTAGCCGCATTGGATACTGCTGGAAAATTGGGGGGGATCCAATTTCCTGCTTTAGATGAGGTTCGGCGTGGTTGTCCTGCCTGCCATGTTGTGGTGGATGCTGCAACAGGTAAATACACTCTAGCCTTCGAAGCTCATGAACGCGCCGAGGTAAGGGGAGAGGAACACCCATCCGTAGCACCCGATGGTACCTCAATTCTTGCAACGGATGATGTTTCTGTGACCGTGTGTTTACAGTGCCATGCAGCTGGTACCGGAGAAAGAGAAGGGAAGGGAGTTGTTGCACCATTATCTCTGAGAGATATTGTTCATCCTGCCCATATGACCAGCCAGTACTTCAAACTGCATTATGGTGGCAGTTGTTTCACCTGCCATAATGTGAATTTTGAAGGTGAATGGGACCTTTTGACTGAGAAAGTAGACGTAAACGAGAAGGGAGTTCCGAATCCCGAAAATTTGCCCATTCCTGGCGCTGTTCCGATTCCATAACTAACGATTGACCCACTTATCTTGAATGGGGTGAAAGTCTACTTTCACCCCATTTGTTATTTAAACAGTTGTATTCTGATGTGCCCCCGAAACCGGCTCTCCTGCAAGTCGTTTGAAACTGAGATCAATGTGGTAGAATGTATTAGACTAATTAAGTCTAAATTATCTTATATAAAGGAGTAACAATGTTCATCGATTATCTTACGCTCGCAATGATCAACCTGGTGGCTGGCACGGTTGTACTGGCCTACTATCTCTGGAAAGGGTTGGATGACCAGGATCAACGTCCTTACGCTGCTGTTTTTGGCGTCACCGGTCTGCTGGCCCTGGTACTCGGCCTGCACATGACTTTCAACTGGCCGCTGCCCGGAAGCTACAATATCGCCTTTGGTGAGACCACCACCCTGTTTGGTGTAGTTTTCCTGGCTACCGCGCTGGCCCTCAGCCAGGGCTGGAGCCTGCTGCCGGTAAGCATATACGCCTTCTTCGCAGGTGTGGATGCCGTCCTGGTGGGTGCACGTATTCTTTCCCTGGGATTGACCAAGGAACCCATTATGTCGGCCATCGGTTTTATCACAGCCGGGTTGGGAGGCGTCTTTGCAGCGCCCTTCTTCCTGTGGTTCAAGAACAACAAGACTTTTCGCATGCTGGCCGCACTGGTGCTTCTGGTAACCGCCGCGCTCTGGGCGGTCACCTTTTACGGCGCCCTGTGGGGACACCTGGAAAGCTTCAGCAAGTGGGTTCCGCTCAGCATACTGACCGGAAAATAATCCCAGTAGAATAAATTTGATGAAGCAGGGAAGCGCGAACGCTGCGCTTCCCTGCTTTTTATTAATAAAACTCTTCCATCCGCCTCTTGTCAGTCATTCAATTTTGAAGATAATAAAACCCAACAAACCAAAAAGCGATGCAGGTAGTGGCAATGGGGCGGGTGTGGATTCTGCTTGGGAGCAGAAAAAACTCGAAGCCAGAAAAATGCTTGCCTGCACCGTGCCGCACATCGTCCCGATGTCCTTCGGGATCGGGAGGCACAGGTGAAAATGCCGCACGCGAAGCGCCCAGCCGCCTGCCCCGACACTTGCGCCGGAACGCAGTGCAGGTGTGCTCTTACGGGGCCCAATGCACGCTTTGTTCGGCGATGTTTTATTCCCCGAAACTCCATATTTGTTTAAATTCGGGTCCTTGATAACTTTCAACACGCAATATGGCTTCATCAAGCGCAACACCAGAGGGGACTTCAAAGACAATCCATCCATCATCAGAGTTGCCACTGTAAAGTTGTTCACAGCCACCACCAGTCCAACTATTTCTGTCGGGATGGGCGTCCCCGTACATGTAATAATGAAGTGAGTCCAATTCGTCATTACGATATTGTAGATGAAACCAAAAACAAGAGTAAATCGGTAAGTCTGATGAATTGCCCTTGTTCTCTCGTTTTAAATGTATCCACAACAAACTTGCACCTGAATTAGGGCAAATCTCATTGCCATATTTACTGATAAAGCACCCTTCTAATTCATGTTCTAAAAATGTGATTGCCAAGTTGTCAATTGAAAATGTCGTGCCTTCTTGTAATATGGCTGGTACAGAAGTTGCCAGTGGTGTATATGTTGGCGATGGCAATACTTCTGTCGGTGTAGATATGTAAGGAGTATATCTGCACGAAAGAGAAATCACCACCAATAAGGTTATCAAGATAGTACTGCGCCAGATTTTTTGAGACCACCACATCATAATTATTCCTTGTTGTGAAAGACAGGCGGCCTAACAAGCGTTTGAGCGGATCGTATAACAGCTATAGACGATCCGTATAAAACCCCAAAGGTTTAGGGTTTTATACGGCAATAGATTAAAACGATGATTTGTCCCAGTTTGCCAGACAGGGGTCATAATATAACACTAATTATACAACCCATTCGGCCCGCCGGTTGCACTGGATGTGTAATAATTTTTCGGAGAATTAAGTTTGATAATGGTAAGAAACCATGCTTTCACCCTCCCATCAAAATGCCCCTTGCAATATCAGAACATATGTGCTAATATAATCATGGTCGGTTTTGTGCCTTGAGGAGGGTACAATTCCAGCGGTTCCCTGGGTGAGGGAACCATCAACGCCAACCTCTGTATGAGGGTGCCGGGGTTATGGAGATCAGCATTTCCCGCGCGTAACTCGGGCGAGGGAGCAGTCATACCGAAGATCCCGCCATCTTTTTGCGGGATGCGACCATCGCCAATCCTGGCGCATGAGCGCCAGTGGTCGCGTGAGGGAGCGGTCAACTGTTCTGCACCTTTACAATTGAATAAACATTTCTGATCATCTTTTGGCAAAGAAACCGTCCCGAAGGTTTCTCTTATAATAAGTTGGTCGGGCGGGAAAAACCTTCGGGACGTTGGTTTTCAAGTATTACCTATCCCGCATTCGTTCCTCATCGTTCCTCGTCTACCGGGACCCTAAAGGTTTTTTAGGTGGGCGGGCACGCCGGTTGGCAAATCCGCTTGGCACGAGGTGATGTAAGTTTACAGGAGAAACCTTTAGGGTCTAAGTCAGGCCAACTGTCAACTATTTATTCGTTCCTCTTAGTTCCTCCGACCGGAGGCTTATGCTTTTTGAACCGTAGGAAATCCCGCCAGCCTTTTAGCGGGGCAAAGTCCCGTCTTTTTGGGACGAAGGCCCCCGTGCTTTTCGGGGGTTCGTTCCTCAATATTTCCACCCGAACCAGCCTGCCCTTGACATCCCCCCATTTTTGCAGATAATAAGAGCCAACAGGCGAGCCCTTGTGAAAGGCTATGACGGAGTAAAGTAGGCTGGCAGAAACCGCCAGAGAGACGTGGGGCATGGCTGAAACCCCCGCCCGGTACAACCCGGCCGAAGTTCCCTCCCGAGCTGTCTGAGTGAACGGATTTTCCCTGTAGTTCAGACCGTCCTCCCGCCGTTACCCGGGAAGCCGATGCTGGTCGGCGCAAAGTGGGCCTTTTGGCCAAATTGGGTGGTACCGCGAGACCCCGCTCTCGTCCCATGCTGGACGGGAGTTTTTTGTTTATTTTGGAGGTAGCATGCTCGAAAAACTGGATGAAATTCAAAGCTCTGCGTTGCAGGCGCTGTACAGCGTAATGGATGAAGAGTCTCTGCAATCCTGGCGGGTAACCCACACCGGGCGCAGTTCTGCTCTCATGCAGGTCTTCAGCGGCCTGGGGCAGCTCTCAAAAGAGGAGCGCCCGCTGGTCGGGCAAAAAGCCAACCAGGTCAAGCTGGCACTGGAAGCTGCTTTTAATGAACACAGCCAGGTCATCCAGAAAGCCGCCCTCAAACGCTCCTTGGAAGGGGAACACCTGGACGTGAGCCTGCCGGGACGACCTTTGCGCGGCGGACACCTGCACCCGGCCACGCAAACCCTGCGGCGCATCCTGGGTATCCTGGCTGAGATGGGTTTCCAGGTATATACCTCCAGTGAGGTGGAAACGGATGAATACAACTTCCAGAACCTGAACTTCCCGCCCGATCACCCGGCGCGCGAAATGCAGGATTCTTTCTACGTGGAAGCGGGCGAGCGCGGTGACAACCCGGTGCTGTTGAGAACCCACACCTCCCCCGGGCAGATCCGTGCCATGCGTGCCGCGGCTGCCACAGACCCAAATAACCCGCCGCCCATCCGCATCGCCCTGCCGGGCATGTGTTTCCGCTATGAACAGATCACGGCCCGCTCCGAGGTACAGTTCAACCAGGTGGAGGGGCTGGCGGTTGGCAGGAGCATCACCTTCAGCGACCTGAAAGGCACCCTGAATGACTTTGCCCGCCGCATGTTTGGCCAAAATGCACGCACGCGCTTCCGTGCCCAGCACTTCCCATTCACCGAGCCTTCCGCTGAAATGGATGTGGAATGCTTCGTGTGCGGCGGCAAGGGCTGCCCGGTCTGCAAGCAATCCGGCTGGCTGGAGATCCTGGGCTGCGGCATGGTGCATCCGCTGGTGCTGCAAAATGGCGGTTACGATCCATTAAGATATACCGGCTTTGCTTTTGGCATGGGACCCGAACGCCAGGCCATGCTGCGCTACAAGATAGAAGACATCCGTTATTTCTGGGGAAATGACGTCCGATTCCTGGAACAGTTCTAACGAGAAAGGAGACCTCATGAAATTACCCCTATCCTGGTTAAAAGATTTCGTTGATATCGATATCAGCGTGGAAGAAGTGGCCCGCAAGCTGACGCTGGCAGGGCTGGAAGTGGAAGAGATCCGCTATGTAGGCTGGAAGATGCCGGAAAGCGGCTCACAATCCAAACATGAATTTAAAACCTATGGCCTGGAGTGGCAGCCCGATAAACTGGTGGTGGCTGCCATCACAGAAGTCATGCCGCACCCGGCTGCCGACCGGCTGGTGTTGTGCAAGCTGCTGGATGGCGTTCAGGAGCATGTCGTCCTGACGGGCGCCCCCAACCTGTACGAGTACAAAGGCCTGGGAGCGCTGCCCACACCGCTCAAGGTGGCTTATGCCCGCGAAGGCGCCACCTTGTATGATGGTCATGCCGATGGGCAGGTGTTGACCACTCTCAAGCGTACCAAGATCCGCGGCGTGGAATCTTATTCGATGGTCTGTTCCGAGAAGGAGTTGGGCATCTCCGAGGAACATGAGGGCGTCATCTTCCTGGACGCGGACGCACCTGTGGGCATGCCCCTGGCAGATTACATGGGTGATGCTGTCTTCAGCATTGACATCCTGCCCAACATGGCACGTAATGTTAATGTGTATGGGATCGCCCGCGAGTTGGCTGCCTTGACCGGCAAGAGCCTCAAACGACCCGAGATCAACCCGCCCACCAGAGGAGAAAGCATTCAGGGAAAAGTCTGCATTGAGATCCGCGATACGCAGCTCAACCCGCGCTTTGTGCTGGGACTGGTGCGGAATGTGAACATCACTCCCAGCCCATATTTTGTGCAGCGCCGCCTGCGCCTGTCTGGAACCCGGCCGATCAATTGCGTTGTGGATGCCACCAATTACGCCATGTTCGAGATGGGAGAACCCCTGCACGCCTTTGATTATGATGTCCTGCTGGAACGCGCCAAAGGCAATCCGGTTACGATCCTGACCCGCACCGCCAACCCGGGTGAAAAATTGACCACCCTGGATGGTGTGGAACGCCTGCTGCAGCCCACCCAGGTGCTGGTGTGTGACAGCCAGGGGGCTTTATCCATCGCAGGCGTGATGGGAGGTGCTGAATCCGAGGTCACAGAAAAAACGCACAACGTCCTGCTGGAGGGCGCCGCCTGGAACTTCATCAACATTCGACGTACCTCCAATACTCATGGCTTGCACTCCGAAGCCTCCTATCGTTTCTCACGTGGTGTCCATCCAAGCCTGGCTGAGACCGGCGTTCGGCGCGGCCTGCAATGGATGGCTGCCTGGAGCGGCGGCCAGGTTGCGCCCGGATTGGTGGATGAATATCCAAATCCTCCTGAGGATGCAATTGTAAAGATCGGTCCGCAGGATGTACGACGCCTGCTGGGCATTGAACTGTCTGCGTCTGAAATCGCCGAACTGTTAAAACCGCTCGAATTTGAAGTCAGTATTAAGGAAGATACGGTTACCACCAAAGCGCCGCCTTTCCGAATGGATATCGGGCAGGGAGTGGTCGGGCTGGCGGATGTGATGGAGGAAGTGGCGCGCATGTACGGCTACGACCGCATCCCTGAAACGCGCATAGCGGACGAGCTGCCACCCCAGGCTGGTAACCCGGAGCTGGAGAAGGAAGAGAATCTGCGCAACCTGCTGGTGGCCCTTGGCTTGCAGGAAGTGATCACCTACCGCATGACCTCGCCCGAACGACAGGAACGCCTGGGTCCACAAAATGGGTATGTGCAATTGGCCAACCCGATCGCCCCGGAGAAGCGGGTGCTGCGCCGCAGTCTGCTGGCAAACGTGCTGGACACATTGGAGCGAAACGCACGCCTGCAAGATTCAATGGCCTTTTTCGAACTGGGCCCGGTCTTCCTTCCCATGCCGATCGGTGACCTGCCAATGGAAAAAAACATGCTGGTGATTGCACTCAGCGGGTTGCGCCAATTGCCCGCCTGGGATGTAAAAGCAGGGCCCTTGCTGAATTTCTTCGATTTGAAAGGCGTTATCGAAGGCCTTCTGAAGGGCCTGGGACTGCGCGAGGTAAGCTTTGAACCATTGGAAAATGACTCAAGGTTCCATCCCGGCAAGTGCGCCCGCCTGCTTTACAAACAACGGTCGCTGGGTGTTTTCGGTGAGATTCACCCGCTGGTAAAAGCCAGATACGAATTTGGCAGCTCACCTGTTCTGGCGGCGGAATTTGACCTGGCAGCCTTGTTGGAGGTTCAACCGGCATTTGGCATCCAGCCTGTATTCAGTTTTCCACCCATGCTCGAAGACATTGCCCTGGTGGTGGACGAATCCATCCCGGCCAGCAAAGTGGAGGCGCTCATCCGCCAGACCGGTGGAGCTTTGTTGAGCGGGGTACGCCTGTTCGATGTATTCCGCGGCGAGCAAATTGGAGAGGGTAAGAAATCACTGGCCTATGCCCTGACCTACCAGGCGCCTGACCGCACCCTGACCGACAAGGAAGCCGCCCAACTGCGTGGCAAGATCATCAAGCGCCTGGAATATGAAATCGGCGCCAGGCTGCGCGGTTAATGGCTTGACTCATAGTCTGTAAACTGTATACTTAAAGGAAAGTAAACTATTTAGAAAAGGAGAACGCAATGGAGAATAAAAAGTCAAAAACGGGTGGGATCATTGGGACCCTGGCGGCTGTATTTTTATGTGGCTGCCCGGGACTTTTCCTGTGCCTTTTCGGTGTTTTGACAGCAACCGGAAAAATGCCCTATACCACAACATTTAACGACTACACCGGTGGGGGCGTGATGCCTTCGTGGGCGGGATATGCCATGCTGTGTGTGTCCATTCTCCTGATCGCCATCCCGGTCGTGGTGGGTTTAATGACCCTGCGTGACAAGAAACCCAAGGCAGTTGTCTCTTCCAGCGACGAACCTCTGCCGCCAGCATCCTAACTCAAAATAAATGAAGAACCTGTCCAATTCCAAATAAAGGCAGGTTCTTCTTTAATTTAATGAATAAATCACCGGATCTCCCATGCGCACTGCGGTAAAAGCGACTCTTACAGTAAGCACGCTTGGTGTTCTGCTCTACTTAATTTGGTTCCTTGGTTTTAAATTTTCCGCATCCAGCGAGGATTTTGTCTCCAGCATGGGACTGATCCTGCTGGCTCTACTGGGTGCGAGCCTGGGTGGGTATATTGCATTTTCGCCAAAACACCCAACAGCCATCCGCCGCACCTGGGGGTTGATCGGCCTGGCCAGCTTGAGCAACTGTATCGCCGAAGTGCTCTGGTACTACTTTGCCAACATCCGGGGCATCGATCCTTTCCCATCACTGGCAGATGTGTTTTACCTGCTTTTCTATCCACTCCTGCTGGCAGGAGTACTCAGCCTGCCATACCTGCCATCCAAGCGCGAACATCGCTTGATGATCGGATTGGATATCGGCATTATCATGGTGGTTGGGTGCCTGTTGATCTGGGTATACCTTCTTGGGCCGATTGTCGTTCAGCACGAAACCGGCCTGAGCGGGTTGATTTCTCTGGCTTATCCTGCGGGTGATTTCCTGATCCTGGCAGGACTGATCTCTCTAATTCAGCGCGACCTGGATAGAATTGGACGCACTTTTGTGGTATTACTGGCGATCAGTATGGCCAGCACCGGCCTGGCAGATCTGCTGTTTGCCATTGTTGAAAATGAAGGCGCCAATATCCCACTTGCATACATGAACGGCATGTGGCTGCTCTCCAGTTGGGCCATTTTGATGGCAGCCGGGTGGCAGATCCTTATCCCAACTACAGATGCAAACACAACGAATGATACTTTCATTCCATTGTTGCGACATTACAATGTCTATTTCACCCCCTTGCTTGGACTGCTGTTGGCTTTTACCGGATTGGCGCATGCTTTGAGCCTGGATCACCAACTTGCCGGAACATTATTTCTGACTTTTCTCTTATTGATCCTGATATATACCCGCCAGGGTATTGTGCTGCACGATAATCGACAACTCTACCAAAAGATGGAACACCTGGCCATAACAGATGCTTTAACCACCCTGTATAACCGGCATTCGTTCAACGAAACCATTTTCCGGGAGACCAACCGGACAAAACGGCATGGCAGGGACCTTAGTCTCCTGATGATCGATGTGGATAATTTCAAAATATTTAATGATTCTTTCGGTCATTTAAAAGGTGATCTGATGCTGCATGATATTGCCCTGGCCTTAAAGGATAGCATCCGTAAATCAGATTTTCTGGCCCGTTATGGCGGGGACGAGTTTGTGGTGATCCTTCCAGAAACCAGTCTGAAAGAAGCCGGGGTGGTTTCCCAAAAAATTCAAACTATGGTGAGTGAAAAGTTTTCGAAAGAAGGGCTGGGAGTCAGTATAGGTATAGCCGCCTACCACTCAGGCATAACCGAGCAGGCATTATTGGGCGAAGCGGATGAAAATCTATATCAGCAAAAACATCTTAAAATGAATGAACAGTATCCGTAGAACAGGGTATTACGTCTTTTACAAAAGCAGGGATTATCTTATAAGATGATCCCTGCTTTTTTTTACCCGGGTTAGTGGTCTGCTAATCTTCTTCGTCCGGTTGGTTTCCCAACACTTGCTCAATCCGCTCGAGAACAGCATCTGTTAATTTATCAACTGCGTCTGCAGCTCCCAGGTTCTGCTGGAGCTGTTCCATCCGTGTTGCCCCGGTTATGACACTGCTGACTTCCTTGCGGCGCAACAACCAGGCAATCGCCAGTTGAGCAACCGAAATTCCCAGGTCCCCGGCAATTCCATCCAGGGCCTGCACAGTGGCGAGACGCTCAGGGGTAATACGGTCACGGAACCAGTCCATTTTATCCAGTGAGGCGCGTGTTCCTGCTGGAACACCCTCTTTATACTTGCCGCTCAGGATGCCGCCATACAACGGACTCCAGGTAGTCAGACCAATGCCCAGGTCCTTGCAAATAGGAGCCAGTTCTGTTTCCAGGCGTTGGCGGTGGAACATGTTGTATTGCGGCTGTTCCATGCTGGGTGCAGCCAGGTGATGATTGTTGGCTGCCCCAAAAGCCAGCGAGATCTGCCAGGCACGCCACTCGGATGTACCCCAGTATAGGATCTTGCCCTGGTGGATCAGGTCGTCCATGGTACGGACAATCTCATCAACAGGCGCATCGGGGTCAAAACGATGGCAGAAGTACAGGTCCAGGTAGTCGGTACCGAGGCGCTTCAGGGAGGCATGTACCGATTCAGTGATGTGCTTGCGCGAAAGTCCGCGCCCATTGGGCCCCGGCATGGTCGGCCAGAAGACCTTGCTGGAAAGCACCAGGGCTTCACGCGGCAGATCCTGAATGGCCTTTCCCAATTCAATCTCTGCCTGGCCATTGGCATAAACATCCGCATTGTCAAAAAAATTCACCCCGGCCTCATAGGCTGCATGCACCAGGCTGGAGGTGGTCTCCTGACCAACCTGTGCACCGAATGTGATCCAGGCCCCCAAAGATATTTCGCTAACCTTCAAGCCTGAACGGCCTAATCTTCGATAATGCATTTCAACCTCCATTTCAGTGGCTTACCAATAATATGGCAGGATTTAATCCCGCCATATTATTGGTAAGTCTTCAATGTATCAAATTCGATTATTTTATAGAATGTTGTCATTTCCCTGTCCCCGGCAGGGGGCATCACTTGTACACAGAATATTCTAAAAACTCATCAGTGAAGCCATAATTTGATACGATAAGACTAATCTTGATTATTTGACGTCAATTGTCACGCTCATGGTACAGTACGTGGAATTTCCTTCTATAATCGACCAGGTTTCGGAATAAGTACCTTTGGTTGCAGGGGCTTGCATATCGATGACTAAAACAAGGCTTTGGCCTGGATTGGCAGTGGCAGGTATGTCTAAAACATCCTTATTCAAGTGCATCTTTGTGCCACCCATATACATAAAATCCACATTTCCCATCGCCCAGGTAACTGAACCGGTGTTAACCAACGTCCAGGTCGCATCAAAAAAGGCACCTGCTGCAAATTGAGTGTTATTTATGGGCACCTGTGCTGAAACCGTACAGGGCTGGTTCGGGGTCTTTGTGGGGGTTTCCGAAGCTGTGGCAGTTCTTGTTGGGGTAATGGTGGCAGTTCGGGTGGGAACAATAATAATAAAGGGTGTAACAGTTTCAGTTAATGTGGGAGTCGAAGAGGGCACACTGGATGCAGTAGCTGTGTTATCCATACCGGGTATTGTCGGAGGCGCATAGAGGGCGGTCTGGGTTGCCAGGGCAGCAGCAGTCTGCACAATAGCTGTACCAAGTTTCTCAGGTGGGATTATGACCGGGGCTGGTGTTATCCCGCAGGCAAACATGAAAACAGCCGAAATAGCCAGGGGAATTATTTTGAGCCTATTTTTGTTCATGTCTCACATCCTTTTCGTTTAGCAGGAAGGTGGCTGCTTCAGCCAGTATACACCCAGGAAACCACCTGATCGTCGGTATTATTTTGACCTGAAATCAGTGATATTGCCAAGTGTGTTGACTTCCAAGAACCAAAGACTGGCAGGTTGAAATTGTTGAAATACAGCTGCATCCTCAGTAATATAGTCCAACTGCCCATTTTCAGTGTCAAAAAACACCGTATAGGTTTCAGTTCGGGTACCCTCGCGTTGACCGGCAGCCAACACAACCTGAGGCCAGATGGGGGTAAAGTCCTGCCCGGTCTGATCATATTTCTGGACAACCTGCCATTCCTGGGCAGTGTAATCACAGTAATCCATATAGATCTCATACTGGCAGTCCTGGACGACTTCGCCATATCCAGTGCCAGTATCCACCGTATACGGTGTGCCGCATACTTCCTTATAATTCCCTTCAGGTTGATCCTGGGTGCGGTTAACTCTTTGTTCGCAGGTACCTACCTGGGCTCCAGCCGGGATGGACTCCCGCCAATCACTTTTGGTGACTTGCGCTAATTGCTCAACATGGATGCTGAGCATCCATTCAGCGCCTGAGACTGTCCCGGTAATCTCCCGCGTTCGTGTCAGGAAGGATATCAATGCAAAGCAACCAACAGCCAAAAGGCAGAATAAAACAACCAGTCCTGCGATCAGAGCCGGGGATCTTTTGCCAACAGTGGGGCGGGCGACTGCTGGAGCGGGGGGGGTGGGCTGAAGCGTACCTGCTGTCATTGCTGCTCCACATGAACTGCAACGTCCGGCATTGGCAGGGTTGGGTTTGCCACAGGTTGGGCAGGGTACCTGCTCCGCAGGCCCGCTCGTGTAAGCCCCAAGCACCGAGCCACTCTTACGCTGCTGTCCCCCAGTCAGGTCACCACCACACTGTTTACACTGCCTGGCATCAACCGGGTTGCGGGTATCACAATATGGGCAGTGAATATCCGCTCCTTTTTTTGCATTTTCAAGCGCAGATGTGTCGGTGACCAGGTCCTGCTGGGGCATATTCTCAAATTCAACATTATCCGGCTGCGGCGATCCGCAGGCAGCGCAGGTCTTCTGCGGACCGGGATTCATGGAGCTGCAATTTGGACAGCGCCATCCTAATGAAACAACACCTAAAGTCTTCCTGGGCATGTCAGTTCCTTTCTAAACTTCCGTGCCATCACCGATGCCAAGTGGTTTCCACTTGCTTTCATCTTTGAGGCGATGTTGAATGCCGTGCCTGTCATGCACCTCATCGAAATCTTTCGGTTTGATGAACATATGGTCACCATCCAGCAAGCCTGTTATACCGGTCTGACCGGGTTCCAGGCGTTTATTCTGGCAGAAGGAGCAAGTTTTAGGGTCATGCGGTTTGTAATCGAGCGGTTCTTCATAAGTGGTGACGTAGCCTTCATAATTGCGCACCACGACCTTGTGATCGGAATAGCTGAGAAGGTAATTGGGCATGAGCGGGATCTTTCCGCCGCCCCCGGGAGCATCCACGATGAATTGGGGTACCGCATAACCGGAGGTGTGTCCACGCAAGCCCTCGATGATCTCAATACCTTTGGCAACTGCAGTGCGGAAGTGGCCACCCCCCTCCACCAGGTCAGCCTGGTAGAGATAGTACGGGCGTACCCGGATGCGCACCAGATCGTGCACCAGTTTGCGCTGGATATGCACGCAATCGTTCACTCCGGCCAGCAGAACCGACTGGTTGCCAAGTGGAATGCCGGCTTTAGCCATACGATTGGTGGCATCCGCCAATTCCTGGCTGATCTCGTTTGGATGGTTGACATGGATGTTCAACCAGAGCGGGTGGAATTTTTCGAGCATGTCACACAATTCCTGGGTGACACGCATGGGCAGGAAGACCGGCACGCGCGAGCCAATGCGCACGATCTCTACATGCGGGATCTCCCGCAGGCGGGTTAATATCTCTTCCAGGATCTTGGGCGCCAGTACAAGCGGATCCCCCCCGGAGAGCAGGACATCCCGCACCTGCGGGGTGCGTTTGATGTAATCAATTTGCATCTCAAATTCGTTGCGCGAGAAGGTGGCAGTGGGGTCACCTACAATGCGCGAGCGGGTGCAGTAACGGCAGTAGGAAGCACACTGTGTGGTGACCAGCATCAAGACGCGGTCGGGGTAACGATGAACAAGCCCGGGCACCGGTGAGTGACGATCTTCTGCCAGTGAATCTTCCATCATGGAAGTGAAAGATACCATCTCGGAGGCGGTGGGAATGATCTGCTTGCGAATGGGATCGTTCGGATCTTCCGGACGGATAAGAGAAATAAAGTATGGGGTGACTTCCACACGAAACAAGCCGCTGGCATTCAATGCCTTGCGTTCACTGTCTGTCAGTGTGATCACTTTTTCTATTTCTTCAACTGTGTTCAGGCGGTGGCTTAACTGCCAGCGCCAATCATTCCATTTTTCGTCGGGTATATCCGCATAGAATGGGGCACGGCGGGAAGTAAAAGGTAAAGGCATGGTTTTCTCCTCGGTAACTTGAATTTCTGGATAAAACAACAATTCAGCAGATGACGGATCACCTCGGAGGATCATGATCGGTCAGAAAAAAACCCCCGCAAAGAGATTTATCTGTTGCCATAAAATGATTGTATTAGGAAATGAGAACGGGGTCAATATGAAATTTGGGCGAGTCGGAGGCTTACAAATTGTCTATTATCACTCCCCAACAGGGACAATGTCCCATCCCGAGATGACATGGAAATAACCCGTCAAACAACCATCCCGAAGGCTTGTGTTTAAAGATCCTGGTATGTGATCAAACATTCACCTCCGGGTCCCATCGGCGGGACGATATTCTTACGTGCGTAATAAAGGAACATATTCAAAGTTCGCTTCAATCCCGCATGAACTTATCCAGGGTTGTAAAATCAGTCCGGGAGGTCATATCCAGGCTGATAGGAGTGACTGACACCAACCCCCTGGTGCGCAGTACATACACATCACTGTTTTCATTCTGCTGATCAATAATCATATTTTCGTGATAACGCACATTAGCCGGCTGATCCCAGGATTCTCTTAGTGGCGGATCCGGGTCATAATAACGCTGGCGGGCAACACGGGTAAGCTGCCAGGGTGTTTGTTTGCCGGCCTGTGCAGGCACATCCACTTTGAGAAGATCCACATCCTGCGGAAAGTTCCTTTCAAGCAACAGCCGGCCAAAATAAGCTGCAAAATGGGCTGCTATGGAAAAATCCACTTCGGTTGAATAAGACAGATGCAAATGGGTTGCGGTTTGAAGGGAGATGGCCAGGGCGGGGATACCCATTGAGGCGGCTTCGAGGGCTGCTCCCACTGTACCCGAGATGGTAATGCCCGTGGCAACATTCTCACCATAATTGATGCCCGAAACCACCAGGTGTGGATGCTGCGGCATGATCTCCAACAGGCCATGCTGGACAGCCTGGGCAGGAGATCCACCCACTGCATACACTGTCCAATCCTTTCCGGATACTTGAACTGTCTCTTTGCGGATGATGCCATCCGATGAAGACGGCAGGCTGCGACCCATCCCGGAGGATTGCAGGCGCGGTGCAACCACTGTCACATAACCCAGGGTTGAAAGCACTTCAGCCGCCGCCCACAAACCGGGGGATTGAATGCCATCATCATTGGTTAACAGGATCTGTTTTTTTTCCATGACAACACCTTGACATTGATTTGAACAAAAAGAAGCGGGGTGTTCCCGCTTCCAACTGGAGACCCAACGCGAATCTTTTCCGAACTACGCCCTTCCCTGAGATCAGGGGAATATATGGCGCAAAAGAATTACCTTTTAGAATCTAATTGAAACTGCGGGTTTCGTCAAGTATTGCCAGTGTTACCTATTCCTAAAATAGAAGCTTTCAGCTGGACATAATTCTTAGGTCTACACCTGCAACCACTGGGCTATGATTTGAAGCGCTAGAAAACAAGTTGATTTGTATCACATCCATCATTTTTGGAAAGGAGATTTGTTTCGAAAAAAAGACTGGGTTCAACGGATTTGAATGGTGTAGCGGGGGATTTGAACCTCTGACTGTAGACTTATGAGAATCCTGTTTGGGGTCTAATTATAACCCCCCTCTGAAGTGTATTTGTCCCTTAGGTATTAGGTTTTCACATAAATAATGAAAAACCAGTTGATACAGTAGGCGATCACAATCATTTTTCCCAACATCTTGCGTCTAAATAATCACCAACCTTTTATGGGACAAATACTCTGAAGTTTCCTTCTGTTAGTTTCCTTCTTGACTCGAATGTAAATAAATGCTAATATTGAACAAATGTAAATTACATTTGTTCAATATTAATTATGGCAATCACACTTCGCGAAGAAATGCAACAAATGGCTATGGCTGCCCATCTGTACTATGAAGGTGGGTGCACACAACAAGAAGTTGCGGTAGCAATGGGAATTTCTCGTCCTACCATCTCCCGGCTTCTCGTTCGAGCGCGCGAGGAACATATTGTAACAATCACTGTGGTGGATCCGTTTGCGATCAATCAAGAATTAGTTGATGAGTTCTGTCGGGAGACAGGGCTTAAAGAAGCTGTTATTACGTCCGCAATTTCAAGCGCACCTGATTTGAATTTGAAGCGTGTAGGAATTTCAGCAGCAAGGTATCTCGAAAAAAATATAAAACCGCAGGATGTGGTTGGTGTTGGTTGGGGACGAACCTTATATGCCATTGTGCAATCCCTGCAACCGCAATCGGTTACCGATGTCACACTTGTGCCATTAACGGGTGGATTGGGGCAGATTTCGCCGCATTTTCAAGTCAATGAACTGATCAGGATCTTCGCAAAAAACTTCAAGGGTACCTCGTATCAGCTATTTTTACCTGCAATTGTTGAGAACGAAGAGGCCAAATCCAATTTGATGGCGTCAGAAGACAGCAAAATGATAACAAGTATTTGGGATCATCTTACAACAGCCTTGGTTGGTATCGGCAATGTGGATTTTGAAACTGAATTAAGTGTCCTGTTCGTCAATTATTTAGATGTGGAAACTCGGCAAAGATTGCTGTCTGCTGACGCAACGGGGGATATCTGCATGCAGTTTTTTGACCGGAATGGTTATGCAATCACGGATGGTTTAAGAGGAGTGATCGGTATCTCCCTCGAACAGTTACGGCGTGTTCCAAACGTCATTGCAATTGCAAGCGGGTCATCCAAAGCACAAGCGATCTTGAGTGCCATCAAGGGGAAATATATTCAAACCCTCATTACTGATGATTTAACAGCCCGGACGATACTTTCTATCCTGAAAGAAGAAAAAAATAATGACAAATAAACAAATTCGCCTTAATCGCATTTTTAAACAGGATGGCAAAACCGTTATTGCTGCTATGGATCATGGGATCGCTGGAATTACACCGCTTGCACATCTTGAGTTCCCACGAGTCTTGATTCCTGAACTTGTCCAAAATGGTGCGGATGCGATCATTACCACCCCGGGGATTGCCCGTCATTGCCCTGACCTATTTATAGGCGCGGGGTTGATCCTGCGCATTGATGGTGGTCCCAGCTCCCTGACTGGGGATTGGGGAAAGATGGAGATTATCCGCTCAGTGGAAGATGCGTTGAGGCTGGGGGCAGATGCCGTCATTTTGATGGGTATTACTGGCACCTCGGATGAAGCCCATAGCCTGGCCACAATGGGGCAGGTAGCCGCATGCTGTGATGAGTGGGGTATACCTCTGGTGGCGGAAATGCTGCCTGGGGGATTCGCAGCCAAAGAGGTAACGTTTGATCAACTGATCATTTCTGCCCGCCTGGGCGCTGAACTCGGGGCAGATATTGTAAAAATGCGTTATCAGGGTCCGGCCGAATCATATCAGGCTGTCACCAGTGCCTGTTACGTGCCTCTGGTAATTCTTGGAGGATCCAGGCAATCCCCTGAGGATTTGATCCAAGAGATAAAACAATCTCAACTGGCGGGAGCCCGTGGAGTTGCAGTAGGAAGGAACCTCTGGCAGACGGAACAACCAGGTCAGATTTTAACCCGGTTGGTTAAGGCAATACACTCGAAATGATGCGATTCCAGACCATCGGTTTGATTGTTAATCCTTTTGCCGGGCAGGGTGCAGCAGTAAATATAAACCTTGCTCAAAAAGGATTAACAGCGCTTGGTGTTAGTAAAGTTATCACAGGCATTGGCGTGATCGGAGCTGATGCTTTAATAGGGTTATCTTTCAAACATGAAATTATCCCGATCCAGGAAGATGTCTCCCGCGATCAAACTCTGGAACTGGCGGTCAAGCTCGTGAATCGAAGTCTGGATGCAGTCATGGTAGTGGGCGGCGACGGTACACTGGCAGATGTCGCCTATATTTTTTCTCAGTTCAAAAACTCTCCTCCCTTGCTTGGGATTGGTGCTGGTTCGACCAATGCAGGCGAATTAATCACTTGTACCTCAGATCAAATCGATCACCTTAACCCTGACATGTTAAATGAAATACCAGTACCCGCTCTAATGGCGTATGTCGGTGATGACCTGATAGGTGTCGGATTCAATGATTGCGTCTTGGGCCTTACGGTAGTTGCCACGCTGGATGGGAAATTACGCAATGTAGGTGTCGCAAAAAAGTTTTCCGGGCAAACCGTTCCTGCCCTTCCCGCTTCAATCGGGTTAGATCAAACACAAGTGGAGCGTATTGGCCCACAAGGCCGACAAATGATCGCCTTCGGTAAATCTGTCAGTACGGTAATTATAGGGTTGGCCGAATCATCCTTCATTGCCAAAGCAATCACCGGGGGCGTTTGCCTGACTGCTTTTAGCGGTTTGCAAGCAGGTTGCCTCGTGGCTGACCAGCCACTGGTACAGGTTGAATTGAATTCCAATGACGTTCTAGCGCTGCCAATCATTCATTCCTCCTATCTCAGTTTTAGTGAACAGGATCGCATTCACGTGCGGGGGGTGCGTGGAGGCACTGGATTATGTGTGGATGGAACGCCATTGCGACTCTTAGTAACTGACCAAGAAGTTTCCTTCGGTGTTTGTACGAATGCTGTTCGATCAATCAAAATTAAAAAGGAACAAAAAAGAATACTATGAAAGCCCTGCGCTATTACGGACCTGGTGAAATTCGCGTTGAAGAAACCCCCATTCCTGATCTTTGCTCCGGCGAGGTGAAAGTTCAAGTTCGTTCAGCGGGTATATGTGCCACGGATGTTAAAACCTTCCTACGCGGCCATCCAAAGATCCAGCCTGGTTCAGTGATTGGCCATGAAATTGCCGGTGTGATCATAGAAGTCAACCGTGTGGATGGTTGGCAGCTTGGCGACCGAGTTGCGGTTGCTCCGTATGCTCCCTGTCTTGAATGTCCGCAATGCAAGAGAAAATCATATACCACCTGTGATCGACTAATGGAACAGGGGATTGATCCGGGCGGTTTTTCCGAATATGTTCGTGTTCCTGATCGCATAGTTGCCCAAGATTTGATTCATTTGCCAGACGATATCTCCTTTTCCCTGGGCTCTCTCGCGGAACCGCTGGCATGCTGTATTCACGGCTTGGAGGTTCTGCACCTGCAACCAGAAGATACCTTAATAGTTATTGGCGATGGCACAATGGGACTATTGCAATCCCTATTAGCAAGAAAAATGGGAGTGCAGAAAATCATCCTGACTGGAATGATTCCGGAGCGCCTGGCCAAGGCACGCGCAATAGCAGATTTGGTCATTGATGCCGGTCGGCAGGATCTGGCTGTTGAAATTAAAAAAGTCGCGCCAGCTGGCGCTGACAAAATGATGGTTTCTGTTGGAGATACTCGTGTGGTTGAGTCTTCCATGCAATTTGTTCGCAAAGGAGGCATTCTAAATATTTATGCCGGCATGCCCAAAGGGCAAATGATGAGTCTGGATCCAAACCTGATTCACTACAATGAGGTCAGCCTGGTCGGGACATTTGGTTTTGCCCCTCACCACTTTCGCCAGGCCGTCGACTTGTTGGGGTCGATGCGCGAGGAATTGGGCCATATCATAAGTGGTACTGTGAAAATGGATAATATTCGTAACGCATTGATGGATATGGCGGAGTATCGCGGGATTAAATATCTGGTTGAATTTCCAGCTTAAACCAAGGAGGTGCCTGACACCATATTGAATCGGTAATTATACAAATGAAGGAAAGAACTGATATTCGTGAAAAATTATCTTATATAGACCAAAGGAGACAGACATGCAAGCATTTCTTACTTCCCTGTTAGGCTTTTTCAGCAAACTCGCTTCGTTGGTTACCTTCAATGGAATGTTCGTATTGGGAATCATTCTAAGTATCCCAATGTCGATCATCTTCATCGGCGAGATATTCAATTATCAATTCGTCCTGCACGCACCGTTCTTTGTGAAGGTGGAGCGTCGCTGGAATGTGAAGGCAGTGGCAGTGGTAGCAATGACCGCAGCGCTTTCGGTAATCCTCCAGGCTGTCGGTGCGGTCATTGTACTGGTGCCTGGCACGATTACATTCCGGGCAGATGCCTTGATAAGATTCCCGTTTGGTGCGATCTTTGGCATGCCCGCCGTCTGGGGTGTCATGATTTCCAACATCATTGGTGATGCCTTAGCTGGAACACTTGGACCAGGCTCCATCGCCGGTTTCATTATCTCCTGGTGGATGGCTTATCTGTTCTATCGCTTCTATAAGTCATCTGAAGAATATTCCATGTTGAAGGCTAACGCGTGGGGTAAATATTACCTGACCACCATCCTGTGGTGCTTCCTTGGCGCCTTCTACCTTTGCACGAATTTCCAGTTGCTCAACTTGCTGCCAACAGAGGTCGTCTGGACAGCTGTATTCCCTGCCGTGATTGTAACCACTTTCATAGGCGGTCTGTTGGGTCCAATTGTGGCGCGTGTGATCGGTCCAGCAGCCAAGCGCTATGGCTTGTCCCGTGATGAAATGCAGTACGAAAAGGGTTAACATCCCTCGCCTGGTCAATGGGTTATATCAATGGGGAGGACCTCTCGGTCCTCCCTCCTTCTATTGCACAACTGAGGAATTATGGATCCAATTGTAGACATACAGGGTTTGAGTTACGCTTACCGCGGTTTTGAAAACAAATGGGTATTACGGGATATCACTTTTCAGATCCAACCTGGAGAATTCATCGCGGTCGCTGGCCGTACAGGTTCCGGCAAAAGTACGCTTTGTTACACCCTGAATGGCCTTGTGCCTCATAGTTTCGGTGGGAAAATGGAAGGCTTTGTCCTGATCTATGGATTGAATACCCGTGACGCCGCACCTGCCGTCCTTGCTTCCAAGGTAGGAATCGTTCTGCAAAGTGCAGAGTCCCAGTTGGTGGGATTGACTGTCCGCGAAGACGTGGAATTTGGCCTTGAGAATATCATGTTGCCGCGCGAAGAAATCAGGGAACGCGTAGATTGGGCGCTCGATGTGGTCAAGTTAAGCCATTTGCAAAATTCTTCCCCATGGAATCTTTCAGGAGGTCAGAAACAGCGCCTTGCAATTGCATCAGCCCTGGCGTTCCGTCCCCAGTTATTGGTGCTGGATAACCCGACTGCTGAATTGGATCCGATCGGCAAACAGGATGTGTTGGAAACCATATCCTTTTTGAATCGGGAACATGGCATTACGATCTTTATTGTTGATCAGGAATTACACGAGGTCCTGCCATATGCTCATCGACTGCTCATCCTTGATGACGGCAAAGTGCTTGTGATCGATACTCCTGAAATCGTATTGGACCAGGCAGAGTTGGTCCGTGGTTCCGGTGTAAAGTTGCCGGATGTGACCGAAATAAGTTACCAGTTACGAAAACGAAAACTATGGATCGGTACCCTGCCGATCAGTATCGCACAGGCCACGGAAAAATTTGGTGCGATGATCCAGGGGGTGAGCCTTCAGGTCATGCCGCGTGTTGAAACGCCAGCGCCTGAAAAACATTTAATCGAAATAAAAAATGTTTCATTCGGATACCCGAATGGAAGAATGGTCCTGCAAGGAATTGATCTCAACATCGACAGTGGGGATTTTCTTGCGATCATGGGTCAGAATGGTGCTGGTAAAACTACTTTGGCAAAACATCTAAATGGACTGCTAAAACCCAACAAGGGGCAGGTGCTTGTCGAGGGGTTGGATACTCAAAAAGAATCCGTCGCACACCTGGCAACCCGCGTTGGATATGTTTTCCAAAATCCCGACCACCAGATCTTTTCAAAAACTGTCGGGGATGAATTATCCTTTGGTCCAAAAAATCTGGGTTGGTCAGCGGATCGCATCGAACAGGCAGTCCAGCGCGCCCTGCATGACATCGAAATGGAGGACCGGCGCGAGGCAGAACCTTACTTTATGGGACTCGCAGAGCGGAAACTGATCGCTATCGCGTCTGTGCTGATCATGGAACCTCATGTACTTGTCCTGGATGAACCTGCGACCGGAGCTGATTACAATGTCGCCTTGCGCATCATGCGTTATATCTCTTCTTTGCACGACCGCGGCCTGACCGTTATCATCATCACACACGATGTTTCCCTGGCGGCTAATTATGCAAGTCGGGTGATCGCCATGCGCGATGGAGCCATTAAGATAGCGGGGTCGCCTGAAAGTATCTTTCAACAGAAAGAGCTTTTGAATGAGTGCAATATCTCGTTGCCTGAAGTCGCAGAACTCAGCAATACCCTTGCCTCCTACAATCTAAAACAACAGGTCATCCGTGTGCAGGATATGGTTTCGCTTTTTGAGGGAGTCCAATAGCATGTCATCGATTCGAACTTCTTTTTATGAAGGTAATGAGTCATTTCTTTCGCGGATCGACCCGCGCATTAAGCTTTTGTACATTCTATGGGTATTCGCCATGATCATGGTGTTCACAGACCCCGTCTTTCAATCCTTCACCATGGCCTCTTTATTGCTGGCCTCCATTGCGGGCGGTCTTTCCTTGGGTAAAGTGGTCAATGCCGGAAAGCTCGGAATTTATGTCGGCCTGACAAGCTGGGTAATCTGGACTATTTTTCTTCGGAATGAGGGCGTCCCCTTGTTTCATGTTTTTGGCTGGTCAGTGACAGATTATGGCGTTCTGAAAGGTTTGTCTGTGGCCTTGCGCATCACTTCGGTTCTGTTTGCTTTCCTGATCGTCGCAATGACAACTCCCACCCGCGATATCATCACCGGCTTATACGGGTTGCGGGTGTCAATGGTGTTCTCGATGGTGATCGGGATCATCCTGAGATTGATTCCTCAATTCCAGTCTGAACACTCCACCATTATGGAGGCTCAGAGATCAAGGGCCACAGAATTTGATAAAGGTGGTTTGATAACCCGCTTTCGCAAACATACAGCATACATCATTCCATTAACCCTGCGGGCGCTTAAGATCGTGAGCGATTTGAGTATCGCCATGGAATCCAGAGCGTATGACCCTTACACACCGAGAACCTTCGTACGAGAGTTAAAGATGAAGCGTTCCGATAAGGTCATCTTGATCAGCATGGCAGTCTTCCTGGTTTTCAGTATCTTGTTGCGCATATTTGGCTTTGGCGTTTTACAGTTAGGGTTACTCGGAAGCGGACAGTGACCCCATTCGCGCCTGATCTGGACGCGGTCGTAATTGGTGCGGCTGCGATGGATATCCTGGCCTGGGTCGATCATCTGCCTGCCAGGGACAGCATCGAACTGGCTCGCAATGTTGAGATGCAGCCAGGCGGGGCAGGTGCAAATGTGGCGGTCGCAGTTTCACGGTTGGGCTTGAAGGTTGGATTCATTGCTCGAATTGGTTCTGATGAGAATGGGCAGACCCTCCTTAATGAATTCGTTCACGAAAAAGTTGATACTGTTGCATGCCGCATTGTTCATGACCTTCCCACAGCGATTTGTTTTATCGCCATTGATTCTTTCGGCGATCGCAGCATTGTTGCTTTTGGAGGCGCGGGTCCAGTTGAGAACCACGAAGAACTCGATTATGAATATTTATCAAGGGCGCGCCTGTTCTATTTAACTGATGTAGGACACGATATTCTTCAATTCGCAGCGGGAATTGCCCGTACACAAAGAAGTATATTGGTCTATAGCCCGGGCGGGATAATTGCTTCGAAAGGATTGGAGTCTCTTATCGGAGTATTACCTGAAGTTGATGTGCTTTTACTCAATCAAAGTGAATCTAATAGTCTATTGCCTGATTATCCCCCAGAGTTGGCAGCTAGGGAATTTTTCGCAAGGGGTGCGCGAAACGTGGTGATCACCCTGGGTCAACAGGGGGTTATCTGTGTTAATGCAGAACAATTCTTCCTTCTTCCAATATTTCCGGTTGACTCTGTCGTGGATACTACAGGAGCTGGCGATGCGCTGGCAGGCGGGTTGATCGCAGGGTTGCTTTTGGGTGACTCATTAAAGGATTCCATTCGTTACGGTTGTGCCGCGGCTGCCATCAAAATAGGCCACCCCGGTGCTCGAAGCGGATTGCCCTCCCGTAAACAGTTGGATCTTTTTATATCTTCTTATCCTTTGGAGTAAATATCAATGGATGATATAGAAGATCGCATCCTTGGTTGTTTACTGGGGTTGGCTAGTGGCGATGCATTTGGAATGCCAACCGAATTTATGACCCCCGAAAAGATCAAAACCCAATATGGATGGGTAGATCGCTTCCTAGCTCCTCATAAAGATCATTTTCATGCTGATATGCCTGCTGGGTGTATAACAGATGATACAGGTCAGGCACTGGCTATTGTACGGACAGTTGTACAGAATAATGGACACATTACTTCACAGATAATCGCCAATGCGCTAATAGAATGGAAAAAATCTTTAGGGGCAGAATTTGATCATATTGTTGGTCCAAGCACGCTCCGGGCTTTGGAATTATTGGAACAAGGGAGGGCTCTTGAAGAGGCGGGGTGGGAAGGACGAACCAATGGGGCCGCCATGCGCGCACCGATCGCTGGCCTGTTGCATCCAGGAGATATACAGGCCGCGTTGGAAACGGCTTATTTAATCAGCCTCCCTACCCATGGCACCAATCTTGCCATTGCTGGCGCCGGCGCAGTCGCTTGCGCTGTATCCCAAGCGTTCCTGCCCAACACAAGTTTACAGTCGGTATTGCAGGCAGCCCTAAAAGGCGCTCTGCTTGGCGCTCAACTTGGCCATATCGTCTGGGGAACATCCCTGGAGAAACGCATCTTCCTCGCATTACATCTGGTAAATCAAGCTTCAAGTACAGAAGAAGCCTTAGATGAACTTTATAACTTTATCGGGGTTGACCTCCTGGTAGCCGAGTCAGTTGCTGTAGCTTTTGGTATCGTGAAACTGGCACAAGGTGACCCGGTGCAGGCAGTTACCTTGTGCGCTAATATTGGCGGGGATACTGATACGATCGGGGCGATCGCTGGCGCTGTTTGCGGAGCTTGGAAAGGGTCTTCAGCATTCCCGAATTCTTGGTTGAACTTGTTGGAGCAGGTTAATCATTTTGATCTGACAATGCAGGCAAAGCAATTGGTTGCAGTGATTGATAATCCATAATCATAATTGGCTTTTTTAACCACAAGTTTCTTACCATTTCTGTCGTTTTTCGTATAATGGGTATATATGATGGCTGTAACAGGTATAGAGGACTCCTCTTTGACAGATATGTGATTATTGAGTTCTACTAATAGGGATAATGTTTGGTAAAAATATATCACCTAGAACTCACTTTGAGGGTGACTGGCAATCCCTCTAATTTCCACCTCTGCTCAAAACGCAAACCAGCCAGGAACTCCTCAATATTCGCGAAATTCTGACTGGTTATATCTGACGCGAGTGACCCCAAGCGAATCTGTTCCGAACCACACCCTTTCCTGAATTCAGAAAAAAATACGGAACAAAAGAATTACCTTTTAGAATCTAATTGAAACTGCGGGTTTCGTCAAGTATTGCCATGGTTACCTATTTATAAATAGAAGTCTTCGGCCAGACTATGTTGCTTAGTTCTAAACCTGCGATCTCCGGATTATGAGTTGAAGAAATAGAAAATGATAACCGATAAGACCATTGGTACAACATATATCAATTCTGATAGGGTGATTGCTACTAGTTAATTAAAGAGCCTGGGAACTACACTTGCTTGAATTGTAACGGAGGGGAATTCGCCCCTGACCAAAGACGTTTAAGAACCCCATTCAAAATCTCACTTAGAAACCACCACACGTGGAATTAAAGTGTTGTATCCGGCATATTTCCATGTATATAGAGTGCACTCGTTAATAGGAATATTAACCGGGAACTTCCCTATGTGGCAAAGGGTGAAGTTGATCTGTTGGTCCAGCTTTCATCACTTGACCTGGCAACTCAAACCCTAAAATTTCTTGTGCAAGGTGAGCTGATGTGATGAGTTTATCAATATTAATTCCCGTGTTAATTCCCATCTGATGAAACATGTTTACCATATCTTCCGTACATACATTACCTGCTGCATTTGGTGCAAATGGACATCCCCCCAATCCACCAATTGACGAATCAAAGATGGTAATTCCGGAAAGTAGTGCTGCCAAAACATTGGCCATGCCTGCCCCTCTTGTATTATGGAAATGGACAGCCAGTGTTATTTCAGGAAACGCAAATCTTACCTTCTGTAATAGTTTTGTTACCTTTATTGGATCAGCCATTCCTGTCGTATCAGCAAGCAGGATATTATCCACACCTAAGTCAACAAATCGAGAAATAATCTCTATGACACGATCTGGTGGTACATTCCCTTCAAATGGACAACCAAAGGATGTTCCAATACCAGCCCGCACATTTAATCCCGCCTCCCATGCTAAACTTACCATGCGAGGAATACGGGCGATACTTTCCTCCGTACTCATCCGCATGTTCGCTAGATTATGACTTTCACTTACCGAGAGCGCCACTGAAATGCCATTCAACTGGCATTTCACAGCACGTTCTACACCTTTTTCATTTGGTACTAACGCCCAGTAATTTACACCAGTATCCCGAGGAGCCGCCAGAAGCAACTCCTCGGCATCTGAAAGTTGGGGAACACCTTTGGGATGCACGAAGGAGGTCACCTCGAGATCACTTAATCCGGTTTCTATTAAAGACATTAATAATCGAAGTTTATCTTCTGTTGTAACTTTTTGATCAATGATTTGCAAACCATCTCTTAGACCAACCTCAATAACGGTTACCTGGGAGGGTAAGACCTTACAATCCATTTTGATTAAAATCCTTTCACAAGAGATTTCTTTACCAATCCCGGTATTTCGGAAAGTAGTTTTGCTACCGGTACGCCTACAGCTTCAAAGGCAGCCAGCTTGGACGCGAAATTCCCAACTCGTCCTTCATTTACAATTGCCCCCGCATGTCCCATTTTGCTTCCAGGTGGAGCCATTCTTCCCCCTATGAATGCAATTACAGGTTTCGTAACCTTCTCCTTAATGAATGCTGCTGCTTGTTCCTCCTGGATGCCACCGATCTCACCAATCAATAGAATCGTCTTTGTCGCAGGATCGGCTTCAAAGTAAGAAAGTGCGTCAATAAAACCAAAACCCACAATTGGATCCCCGCCAATTCCAAGTGCGGTAGATTGACCAACACCATTTTTACAAAGCAAATCAGCGGTCTGATAAGTGAGTGTTCCACTTCGTGATGCTATTCCAACTTTTCCCGGCTTGAAGGCGTGAGCAGGCATAAATCCAGCTAGAAATTCTCCGGGAGTTATGATACCTGGTGTATTTGGTCCTATTAGGATTGTCTGGCTTTCACGCAGACGTCGTTTTACCACCATGACGTCACGTACTGGTAGGCCATCAACTATACAAAGGATTAACTTAATTCCAGAATCCACAGCTTCCAAAATAGCGTCTTTTGCTACCGATCCCGGGGCGAATATAATCGAAGCATCAGCTTGATATTCCTGTAATGCTTCTGCTACAGTATCAAAAACGGGTATTTCGTGAATAGACATTCCCCCTTTGCCTGGAGTCACTCCAGCCACTATATGGGTGCCATAATCTAAGAATTTCTGACTATAGAAATTTCCATATCGTCCAGTTATGCCCTGGACGATTAACCTCGTTTCCCGATTTACTAAAATACTCATAATGCCTCTTCTTTTTAGGAAATTATTCCTTTTTGCTCAATTCAACTATCTTTAATGCCGCCTCATCAAAACCCTGGCTAAAATGCAAATTTTCATAAGGACACTGTTGAAGAATTTCTTGTGCTTCATCATCGTTGATCCCTTGCAGGCGCACAACGATAGGCAACTTGGCAGTCACATGCTCCGCTAATGTAGCCACAATATCGCTGGCAAATAATTCTAATCGTCCGCCAGAATATCCACTGATAAGAATTCCTTTCAACTCTGGACGCCGTAAAAGGATATCAAGACCCACGCGACCACCACCGTTATTGATTCCAGGACCTACATCCATAAAATTCGCAGGTTTTCCCCCAAAAAAGGCAACTTGATCCATAATTGCCATCGCCATTCCAGCACCGGTTCCGATAATACCAATCTCGCCGTCCAGTGGAACATAATTGATATTGGCAGTTTCTGCTTTCAGTTCGGGTTCGCTCAATACACGCAACTCGCTTATCAGCGAGTGACGAAATAGAGCATTGTCATCAATAACCATCTTCGCGTCTGCAGCAACAAGATTTCCATCAGCGGTCAATACCAATGGGTTGATTTCTACCAATTGAGCATCCGTTTCCCAATAGACCCGATAGAGTTGTTGTAGCCACTTGGCAATTTTGTCTTTTATTGGTTTTTCAAATCCAGCCCGGTTGACAAGAAAGCGGGTTTGATAATCAGTTAAACCGAAATATGGATCTACGGCAATTCTCACGACTGCTTGTGGGCTTTCCCGTGCGACCTCTTCGATATCCATTCCTCCTTGAGTACTAACAATAACCAAAGGACAAGATTTAACTGTATCAGTAATGACTCCAACATAATACTCTGCTTGAATATCCAAGGTTTCTTCGATCAACACCTCTGTCACCGGGTATCCCTTTAGTTGACTCCCTAACATAGTTCGCAAACATTCCTCAGCCTCTTTCTCTGAAGAAGCGAACTTTATACCTCCAGCTTTTCCACGCCCGCCGACTGGTACCTGGGCTTTTAAAACCGTTTCTTTACCTAATTTAGTACTCGCAATACAAATATCTTCAACCTTTGTGATAATGTGTCCCTTTGGTATTGAAATCCCAAAGCTGCTTAAAATAAATTTTGCTTGATGTTCGCGTAGAAACATAAAATTCTCCAATGTTTCAAATCATTTAATATAATTAGATTCAAAACCTGCATTCCAAATCACTTATCAAACCGCTGTGCAAGTAAATTACTTACCGTGAAAATAACAAACTTAATAATAAATGATCAATGTTTGTCCATTTTGGATAGTTTATCAACGCCGTTTGTCGTTATTTCCTGAGCTAATAATCGTTATTTCTTCAGCGATATCTCTATCCAGCTACGATGAAGGATCCGGGTAAGCTTATTGGGGTCTGGGAACATATATGGCTTTTCAAATCTCTGTTGAATAAAAAAATTCCACTTATGGTCAGGCTATCAATCATTCCAGCAGCCCTACTCGAGCGATAAAATCAGTCCATTTCTCAGCCGGCGCAAGAGTTGGAGAAACAAAATTTTTATCTAGATCTTCAATAGGATATTTTCCGAATGTATGTACAGCTTTTACGGCTAAATGAATATGTTCTGGGGGAGTAATGGCAGGTATACTGTTCAGCAAGATAAAGAACTTTCCTCCTGGTGCACCAATTTTAATATATCGTCTTATTCGTTCGGTTAGTATTTCAACCGGGCCATCACACAGGAGCCCAGCATCAATCCCAAGAGCAAGTGGAAGATTGTGCTGTAGAGCAGTGTTTTTATATATTTCAGGACCCAAAACATTGGGGTCAGGATCAAATCCATAAAGGTAACCAGGTGGTACCTTTGCTTTCAGGTCAATTAATCGCTGGGGATCTTTGATTTTACTGTCGCCCCACCACCCACTTGCAGACCCAGTTCCACAAATTTCTTTTATCTTCAGCACATAAGGTACATCAAACTCCTCTAACATTTCAATAGAAAAGTTTGGCGGAGAAGCCCAGGCATCAGCACCCAATACCAATAAATTTCCCCCAGCCTCCTTCCTTAGAATATTCACCCAGGGTATGAGAACTTGCTCTGTTAAAAACACTAGCAACTCATGGACAAACGAAGGACGTTTGTAGATATCCATAATCAAGTTGGTATATCCACGAACTTGTATGGCCAGGCTAAGCGGTGCACAGTAGGTCAGGTTAGGTGCCAAACCGGTTACTTCAACATAACGACGATTCGCTTCAAGTACGAAAGGCATTCGTCCAGATGAATAAGGATCAGGTGGTATTAATTTAGCCAGATCACTGGGTTGTTTAATTAACGGTTCTACGCGATCGATATCAGGGATTGCATTATTTGGAAAAACAATTTTTGCGCCAAGGGCTTCAGCTTCAATGTTATATCCATCGTAAATTAAGCGAGGAAAATCAAATTGGTAATATTCACTTGCAAGAATAGTTGTGTCCACGAACGTTTTGGGATTCGTAAAAAAATCGTAAATGGATACACCAGCTAATTTGGCTGCATGATCATGAATCTGCGCAAAAATGGGAACACAGGAAGGCTCACCTTTCATCGCTGCAACAAAATTATCAAATCGAGTGGTTAGACTTTGTCTTATATCCATTAATGGTTCCCTGTATATGGAAGGTTATGAATAATCCTTCACCAAAATCTAACTACCCAAATACGAATCTTGGATTTGTGGGTTTTTTGCTAAATTTATGGCAGTATCAGTCATCACAACTTCACCATTTTCTAGAATATAAACTCGGTGAGCATACTCAAGCGCCAAATTTGCATTTTGCTCAATTAAGAGAATTGTTAAACCTGATTGATTGATTTCTTTTATTGTTTGGAAAATGTCTTGAACCAAATTAGGAGCTAAGCCAAGAGATACCTCATCTAGCATAAGTAATTTTGGGCGGGACATCATGGCTCGTCCAATTGCGAGCATTTGCTGCTCTCCCCCACTAAGAGACCATCCCAATTGACTGGTACGTTCGCGCAATTTGGGGAATAGTCTATATACTTTTTCCAGTTCCGGCTGAATACTTTGTCCTCTTCCAGCCCAGGTACTGGTTGCAACTTTTAGGTTTTCAAGAACTGTCAAACCAGGGAATATTCGCCGACCTTCAGGCACGTGAGACAATCCGGCTGCCACAATTTTCTCTACAGGCCAGGTATCTATCTTTTCCCCATTGTAGGTAATACTCCCTGAAGCAGGCCTCAATAAACCACTAATCGTACGTAGTGTGGTTGTTTTACCAGCACCATTAGCTCCGATCAAAGCGACGATTTCAGCCTCATTTATTTGCATTGAAATGCTCTTCAACGCAATAATATTTCCGTAGTTAACAACGAGATTCTCAATTGATAGCATCATTGGTTTTTTTCCCTAAATAAGCTTCAATTACTTTGGGATTAGATCGTATTTCTTCTGGGATACCTTCAGCGATCAAATATCCAAAATCTAAAACGGTTATTCGATCAGAGACATCCATCACCAGCCGCATGTTGTGCTCAACAAGTAGAACGGTAATCCCGAGATCTCGAATTCGTCGGATACAGGCTACAAGATCAGATCCTTCTTGGCGGGTCATTCCTGCCGCCGGTTCATCTAACAAGAGCAAGTCAGGATCATGCACCAAAGCGCGAGCCAAGTCAACCAATCGTTGTTGCCCATAGGGCAAACTGGTAATTATCATATTTTGCTTATCAAGCATGCCGACAAATCCCAAAGCTTTTCTCGCTTTTTCTTTTGTTTCCTCCTCCTCTTGCTTGGCTGATGAACTTTTGATCAAAATATGGAAGATTCCTTTCTCAGCGCGGCAATCATACCCCAACATAACATTTTCAAGCACTGACAACTTTCCAAATGGTTTTACTGTTTGAAAAGTGCGACCAACGCCAAGTCTGGTCACAACATGCGGTTTGATCTTTGTAATTTGTTGTCCTTTAAATAATATATCCCCATCGGTCGGAGTGTATATTCCACTTAGTAGATTAAGAAAGGTTGTTTTACCAGCCCCATTTGGACCTATCAAGGCACGAATTTCTCCTGGCGAGATCTTAAAATCAAATGGGCGCAAGGCATGAACCCCACCAAATTGCTTGCATAATTGCCTGGTTTCGAGTATGAAAGTCATACATTTCTCCGCAAAGGCAGCCGGAATTTAATCTTGGAAATGATCTTCTTGGCTAATCCAATTACTCCATCTGGCATAAAAGCCATCATTAACACAATACCAACTCCATAAAGTAATAAATAGTAATCTTTTAGAAACCTAAGCCACTCTGGGAGGAATGACAATAAGATTGCGCCCAAAACCGATCCTCCGATAGAACCACCCCCGCCAATCAGCAACATAGTCAAAATCGTGATGGATTGGTGTAATCCAAATGTCTCTGGGCTGATATACCGAAAAAGGTAAGCATATAGACTACCGGCGATACCTGCATATACTGCACTCAGGATAAAAGCCAAAAGTTTAATTCGATTTGTGTCGATACCGCTAACCTCGGCAGTTACTTCTGCTGTGCGAATTGCAATCAGCGCTCTACCAAAACGAGATTGATGGATCCGTCTGGCAAAAATAGCCAATATCAAAATAAAGAAAATCAATAAGTAATAATAGGATTTATTATTATCAAACACAAATAACCCAAAACTTGCTGGAACGATTCCCGTAACACCGTCAACTCCTCGAGTCACTGCCCGCCATCGCATCAAAACCAATACGACAATCTCTCCAAAGGCTAATGTTCCCAATGCGAGATAATGCCCCCGTAATCGCAATGTTGGAAAGCCGACTACTAACCCGAACAAACCAGCAACGATAGCAGCTGCAGGCAGAGTTACCCAAAAAGGGATGGAAAAGTTTACCGATAATAATGCGGATGTGTAAGCTCCTATCCCATAAAAAGCAGCATGACTTAATGAAAGAAGCCCCGCCCACCCAAGGATAAAGTCATAACCAATAATCAGGATGATATAGATCCCGGCTAAACAGGCGATCTGTAAATAATAATTACTTGTTCTTAAGGGGAAAAGTAAAATTGTGCACCCCAATATTATCCAAGGAATATAACGACCATATCTTCCCATGACGAATCTCCCTTTATGACCTCTCGTTTACCCGTTCACCAAAAAGACCTTTGGGTATGATAAGCAATACCAGAAGCAACACAACAAAAGCAATTCCATCTTTAAAATGGGAAGAAATGTAACGTGCACCTAATATTTCCACTACACCCAGGAACAATCCACCTACAATTGCCCCAGGAACACTACCAAATCCTCCAATAATAGATGCGGAAAAGGATTTCATCAATACCGAGCTACCCATATCCAGTGTGACAAGGAAAATAGGAGCCAGCAATAACCCTGCTGCGCCGGCAAGTATTGAATTAAGAACAAATACCCCCGCCACCACCTGATCTACCTTGATCCCCATCAACTTGGCTGTTTCTGGATCTTGGGCAACCGCCTGCATCTTGTGACCTATCATTGTTTTGGAAAGTAACAAGTAAACCAACGAAAAAAGCACTACGGTTACCACAAAAACAAAAATGTTTTGGGGTTGAACCAAGACACCGCCAATATTCAAAGGTTTTAGGCTAAAGAAGGAAGGAAACATCAGAGGTGCTGGCCCCCAAATAATGCGCGCTAGGTTCTGAAGAATTATACTAACTCCAATTGTGCTGATTATGATTGTGATAAATGGTTTTCCTCTTAACGGGTAATAAATCATCCATTGAAAAAGGTAACCAAAGATTGCCATAGCAGCAATAACAAATACATAAGCCCAAATCAAAGACAACCCAATTGATATTGCGGTAACTCCAAAATAAGCAGCCAGCATTACAAGTTCACCCTGAGCAAAATTAATTACCCCAACAGTTCTATATATAAGCACAAAACCTAGTGCTATAAGAGCGTAAATGCAACCCATCGTTAAGCCATTTACTATTAATTGAGTTAATTGTTGCATGTTCCTACCATTTATCTTACGGATTCAATCGGAACTCTATTTTAGTATTGGAAGTGGCCACTCAATTGGAGTGGCCACTTCTCGAAATAAATTCTATTTGGAAACTGTCCCAACGACCTTAAGGGTTCCAGTTGAAATATCTACCGTGGAAATATCGTAACCTCCACGACCTTTCGCGTCGAAAGAATAATTATGGCAGACGCCCGGCCAGCCGGTAACCGCAAAAAGACCCGCTTGAATAGCAGCGAGATCTGTCCCTACTTGTGTGATGACGTCCGCGAAGAGTTTTACACTATCATATGATAATGCACCAAACAAATCAGGAGTTGTACCAGTTCGATCCTTATAAGCCTGTACAAAAGCCAGAATCTTTTCATCTGTACTTTGGCTAGGTACACAATCTGTCATCGAGTAAATCCCAGCCAATTCTTCAGGAGTCATTAATACCAACACCTGAGACAAGCCAAATACTGGATTTGCTACAACAGGTGTGTCCATACCCAACTGTTTCATCTGCCTTGCAAGCAGAATACCTGGCGCCGGTAATACCCAGACTAATATAACATCCACATCAGCTGCCTGCAGTTCTAAGAGTTGAGCCGAATAATCTTTATCAGTAGAAGGTGCGCTCACGACTGCAGCTGGTTCCAATCCATATTCAGCCAAAGCAGAAATAATGATCGGAGCAACGCTAGTTCCAAACTCTTCTGCTGCATGAAAAATTCCGACCTTTTTCGCACCCAAATCCTCTACGGCAAATTTGACGGCAGCAGTAGCTGCAAATCCATCATCTGCACGCGTTGCAAACACCCAGGGGTTTCCTTGATCCGTTAATGAAGGGCTACTTCCCATAATAATGGTTGGTAACGTATTTTCCAGGATGATTGGTTCCATGGCTAATGTTTGAGCGCTGGTGCTTCCGAGGATGAGCGCAACGGGATTCTCTGATAACACTCTATTAATCGCGTTAACCGCTACATCGGCTGTATTGGAGTTGTCCTCAATGATTAACTCCAGCGGAACACCATTGATACCACCAGCATCATTAATTTCTTGGGCAGCTAACTGCGCACCTTGTTGCATACTCCAACCCATCAGGGCATTAGCTGTTGTGAGGGGTGCAACAAAGCCAATCTTGATTGTGTCCGGCACAGTTGCAGCTTGGGTTGGTTCAGTTGTAGCTTGAGTTGATTCCGTAGCCGCTAGTTGTGTGGGTTGCTCTGTTGGAATTTCTTGTGTTGTCTGCTCCTGAACGGCAGGTCCACATGCAGTCAAGACCATACCAAGTATCAAAGCAGCGATTAAAATTTTCTTATGCATTTTTTCTCTCCTTTGGATATCACTTTCATATTCTTTATTGACCATAAACAAATACTAGAAATTTAATTGGATATCCCACCCCCTTTCCCGTTTCCCGTTATTGGGAAGCCTAAATTATAAAAAATAGTGAGAATCCGAAAACTAATCATCCCTAAATAATTCTCCGTTCACCTTCTAATTATATATATATCAATATGCGGAAGGTTATGATACAAACCGAGGACTATTAGCAATTTAACGTAAATAAAAAAACCACAACCTGCAGTATTTCAGATTGTAGCTTTTTCAACTGGATTTTCTTCACATGTTTCTGGATTCTTTTGACTATCTGTTTCTAAATTCGGTGGGCGACATGCCTGTAGCCTTTCGAAATACGCGACTGAAGTAGTTTTGGTCACTATAACCAACGGTCATTGATATCTCACCGACACTCCTATTTGATGTTGTTAAGAACTGTTTAGCCTTCTCCAGACGAAGAGAAGACAAATACTCCGTAAAAGTCTCACCTTGCTCTTGTCGAAATAACCGGCTGAAATATTCAGGACTCAAGTGTACTGCTGCTGCCACTTGTACAAGAGTCAAATTCTGTTGGTAATTCGCCTCAATATAAACCTGGGAATCTTTTAACAACCTCCAATTGCGATCCTTTCTTCGGGTAGCAACATGATTAGTAAATTGACTGATAGCCCAGCTTGCTATCTCCTTCAATTCAAGGAAATTCATTGAAGCCGATAATTGTTCAAGATAATGTTGGTTGATCACAAATAATTGAGCGCTATCAACACCGCCTTCTGCTGCCCCTCTGGATGTTACAATCAATAATTCCAAGAGACGAACCTTGGCTATTTCCACAGATACATTATGAAAGCTATTTATGATATCGTCCAGTGTATTGAGAGCTTTGTCTTGGTTTCCCATGCGAACAAATGACACTAAATGTTGTTCTTTCTCCAGAGGGTAAAGGTACATGGACGAATTATATTCTTGGAAGTCGTCAATATGTATGGAAATGTTCTGACCTGCAAAGACAGTATCTTGTAGTGCTATTAATGCTTCTTGATAAGACTTTCGAATTTCCCTTACATCTAAATATGATCGTCCGACGCCAACGCTAACGGTTACAGATGTATGCTGCGCTACTGCTGTCCGAATTTCATCAGCTATGGACATAACCTGCTGCTGTGCGGGTTCTTTTTTTTGAAGATCACCTTGGGGTAACAGGACCAATAATTCATCTCCACTCCAAGGTACCAGCAATGCTGATGGTAAGTGCTTTATTGTAGAAGTAATAACATTACTGACTTGTGTCTTTAGGATCTGTTTTTCTGTTTCACTAGTTTGATTAGTAATAAAGGAAAAATTATCAATATCAAATATCATCACCATTGCTGGCAAATTTTCTAAGCCAAGAAAATTCGCCCGATCTTGGATTTCATCCAAGTTTATTAGATCTCCCAGAATCAAATCTTGAACGAATGCCATGGTGATATACGGCATTGCATGTGCGACTTGTTCTCGTAATTTTTTTTCTTCTTCAATTTTTGACGATTCCCTTTTCATAAAAATGGATGCTTTTTTAATGGCAGCCAGTAATTTTTCAGGCCGAACAGGTTTTAGTAAGTAATCGACTGCCCCCAGTTTTAGCGTTTGCTGAGCATATTCAAAATAATCATAGGCGGTTATCACAATAATATACGTATTTGGGTTGTTTTCTCTAATCTCTTTAATCGCAAGCAAACCATTCATTTCGGGCATCTCGATATCCATGAGGACGATATCTGGGTTGAGTTCTACTGAAAGATTTATCGCACTTTGACCATCTTCGGCTTCACCAATCACCTCAATGATAGGTGGTTGAGTCTTTTCAAGGATATGACGCAAAGCTTTTCTTTGTAAATCGTCATCATCAACAATAAGTAGTCTGATCATAATCTTAACTTATGTAATTCTTATAAGGAACCTTGAGATAGAATTTTGTTCCATTGTTTCCTGAACTTTCAATATTAAATGAAAATTCTGAGCCAAAATGATGCCTCATGCGCCGAATAACATTACTAATTCCAATACTATTAACACTTTTTGCTTGAAAGTTAGCATCTGCAGCCCGTAAGATCTTATTAATTTTCTCTTTTTCGATACCAATACCATCGTCATGAACTTCAAAGATTATCCAACCTCCATCAAGTATCCCATTTATTCTTATTTCGCCACTATTACGCCCTTTTAATCCGTGAAGAATAGAATTTTCAACAAGAGGTTGTAATGTAAGAGGGGGGAGTGGAAACTCCATGATCTCAGGTGCGATACTAATTATCAGTTCTATCTGGTCTTTGAACCTTGCACGTTGGATTATTAAATAATTCTTTATGTAATCAATCTCTTCACTAACTGAAACCATTTGATTCGCTGATCGTAAAGCATAACGCATCAACTCAGAAAGTGTAAATACTACCTCTTGGGTCTGAGGTGCCTCTTCAAGCAATGCTAAATTGGCAATGGAATTTAACGTATTAAATAGAAAATGCGGGTTGATTTGAGATTGAAGTGCCTGTAGTTCTGTTTGCTTCAGTAACTCTACAATTCCCGCTTTTGCTTTTAATTCATCCGCAATACGAAGTTGGGATTGATAACGTTTACTTAATTCCAAGAATTGATTGGAGAGACTTGAAATTAATTCCGCAGCGGTATATATTCTGCTTTTCGATACCACTTGTAATTTCTCGAACTCAGTTCTTAATTGATCAATCAAGAATCCTTCATTTGTGATATTGGTATAATCAGAATCTGCGGGGTCTTCTAATAGCACTTGTCCACAAACAACACAACCGACGCTTTCCTCTTTATCCATAATCGGTGTAGCAACATTTGTTACTCCGAGATAACATTGGAATACCAAAGAGGTTTTTTGTTTTGCAGATTTCAGCCCAGCTTCCAGCTCTGAATAAGCACAGCGTTTTTTCCCTTCAGGTATAGATTGTACCAATTGGCAGAATTTAGAATACCCGCTTCCTTGTGTAACAGGAATCCCTTCGGAATCAATTGTAATCGAGGCCATATTCATCGCCAGCGATACTCTATCCTGTAATAATTGTAAGGCTTGGACATTGGAATCTTCATGTAAATCCAATTTTGGCTCTTGATAAATAACCGATTCCCTCAAACTTTCGGAATTAATTGAAGGGAAAGGTAAGGGTAGATAAATAGTTAATACTTTGAGCGGTATATCACCTGTGTTGGCAAGAGCATGCTCGATATATCCTGGATTATGAATGAACATACCCTGGCTTATGGCAATAGCCTCACCAGAAAGCCACTGTGTGCCAACACCAGACACGATATATAAGAATTGTTCAAATCCTGCATGAAAATGCGTTTTTTGAATCTTTCCAATATCTAGTGTAGCAAATGCAGTACTGGGATGTCCCGAAATTCTGTCTTGCGGTTCATACAACCATTCCAATGTACCCCAGTCAAAATACTGCGTTCTTATTATTTTATCGTTTGGCAAAAGCAATCCTTTCCTTTGTTAAGAATTTTACTCGATAATATCTCATTCGATGTATGGGAAGTCCTTAAATCAGGGGGTAACATGTTTGATGGAAGTTGCGGAGGGGGATTTGCGAAGTCCCATTTTTTGGGGAACCTCCGACCATGGCTCATGAGGACCTTTGGTTTTCGACTGAAAAAAATATTCAGGGATCGAGACTGACAATTTCATAACTTCACCACTTCTTTTGGATTCTATTAGTTCATTACTGTTGAATAATCACATGGTCCCAAAACACCGATCATTATTTACTTTGGTTTTTTCAAGGTAAGTATCAAATTACCCCCTCTTCAAACATAATTGGTTTTATTTAACCACAAGTTTCTTACCATTTCTGTCGTTTTTCGTATAATGGGTATATAGGGTGGCTGTAACAGGTATAGAGGACTCCTCTTTGACAGATATGTGATTATTGAGTTCTACTAATAGGGATAATGTTTGGTAAAAATATATCACCTAGAACTCACCTTGAGGGTGACTGGCAATCCCTCTAATTTCCACCTCTGCTCAAAACGCAAACCAGCCAGGAACTCCTCAATATTCGCGAAATTCTGACTGGTTATATCTGACGCGAGTGACCCTGGCGTGATTCGAACACGCGACCTTTTGCTCCGCAAGCAATCGCTCTAATCCACTGAGCTACAGGGCCAGTCTGTTATAAAGCGTAGGGATTTTATCCCAAATACTGAGGCTGGTCAAGAGACACTGAGACGACCGGTAAACGTTATCAACACATGCTTTATTGTAGATGCTCTTATTTGTTTATTCTTAGGATTACTGTCAATAAAATCTTGAAATACAAAGCAAATATATCCCGGTACAATTGTCTACGATATTAAAATAATGTAATGGATAATATAGACAATCAGCACATTATAATTGCATAAAGTGTAATATTGGTACTTGCAAAAAATTACATCTTAGTGTATTATATTGATAGCAAACGTTTGGGTGCCCCCCTCACCCAGGCGTTTGCTGCTTTTAACAGGCATTTCAGATTCCGGTCACTTCTTTCCCTGGTACAGGCGGGAATAAATTTCAGGATGGACTATAATAACACGGAAAACCTCCCAATAACCCTCTGCAAGGAGAACTCTTTATGACTCTTGACCTCTCTGCCATTCGCGCCCAGTTTCCATCCCTCAACCGCAATGTAATTTTTCTGGATAACCCGGGCGGCACCCAGATTGCCAGGCAATCCCTTGAACGAATTACCAGTTACTTGTTGGAATGCAACGCAAATCATGGCGGCGCTTTTGCCACCAGTATCGCCTCTGATGCCGTTTTAGATGAAGCCCACAAAGCCATGGCTGATTTTTACAATGCCTCCAGCCCGGATGAGATCATCTTTGGCAACAACATGACCAGCCTGACCCTGCACATCAGTCGTTCGATCTCACGCAACTGGCAGGCCGGGGGTGAGATCGTGGTCACCCGTCTGGATCACGACGCCAATGTCAGCCCATGGGTTCTGGCTGCCCGGGACCGGGGCTGCAAGGTCAACTGGGTAAATTTTGACGTGGAAGATGGAACCTTGAAATTGGATGAGCTGCAGAAAGCCCTCGAGCGCAAGCCGCGCCTGTTGGCTGTGGGCTATGCCTCCAATTCCCTGGGGACCATCAACCCGATATCCAAAATCATCCAGATGGCACACGCCGCCGGTACGCTGGTTTATGTGGATGCCGTTCAATTCGCCCCACATGGGCCGATCGATGTGCAGAATCTGGATTGTGATTTTCTGGTCTCTTCGAGTTATAAATTCTTCGGCAATCACAGCGGCATTTTATACGGCAAGCGTATTTTGCTGGATGAATTGTTCGCTTACAAAATCCGCCCGGCACCCAACAGTCTGCCCGGAAAGTTTGAGACCGGCACACAGAATCACGAGGGTATTGCCGGGGTTTTGGGTGCAGTTGAATACTTTGAATGGGTGGGAAAGAAATTCGGTGGAGAACACGCCGAAGCCCTGCTCGAGCGCGGCTACACCGGCAGGAGACTGCTATTGAAGCAAGCCATGAGCGCCATCCGTGCTTACGAGTTTGAACTCAACCGTGCCATGCTTTCGGCACTCGAATCGATTCCCGGGATTAGATTGTACGGGCTTACCGATGCGCGCCGCCTGGAAGACCGTGTGGCCACTTTCTCCTTCAGGTTGAAAGATATTCCGCCGCGCCTTCTGGCCGAAAAACTGGCTGCAGAAAACATCTATGCCTGGGATGGCAACTACTACGCCCTCAACGTCAGCGAATGCCTGGGTGTGGAACCCAGCGGTGGCATGCTGCGGGTAGGGGCTGTCCACTACAACACCCTGGACGAAATTGATCGCCTGAAGGCTGTCCTGTTAAAAATCAGTGCATGAACCAGACAGCCGCCGCAGTCACATCCGCCTTTGTGGATATATACAAAAGCCAGCCGCCCATCCTGGTACGCGCCCCCGGCAGAGTGAACCTGATCGGCGAACATACGGATTACAACGATGGCTTCGTGCTGCCCATGGCGATCAACCGGGCGGTCTGGATCGCCTTGCGTCCACGTTCGGATGCACAGGTGAAATTGCACTCCCTGGATTTCAAAGAAACCGTATCTTTTGCAGCTGATCGCCCCCAGCGCACGCGAAAAAGCTGGGCGGATTATATTAAAGGAACAGCCTGGGTTCTGGCGCAGCAGGGCTATCCCCTGCAGGGTTGGGAAGGGGTCATGGCCGGAGATGTGCCCATTGGAGCCGGGCTTTCCTCCTCGGCTGCCACCGAGATGGCTACCGCACGCGCCTTTGCATCCGTCGGAGGGTGGGATTGGGAGCCGGTGCAGATGGCGAAAGCCGGAAGGCAGGCGGAAAAGGAATGGGTGGGCATTCAATCCGGGATCATGGATCAAATGGTCTCCGCAGCCGCCCGAGGCGGGCATGCCCTCTGGTTGGATTGCCGTTCGCTGCAGGTGGAGCATATTCCCATGCCCTCCCAGGTGCTGGTGGCGGTCCTGGATACCTCCACGCGCCGCATACTGGTGGATTCTGCCTATGACCAGCGCGTGAACGAATGCCAGGCCGCGGCCCGCTTCTTGGGTGTGTCTGCTTTACGGGATGTGGATGAAACGACATTTGCGCAACGCATGGGAGACATGGATGCGCTGCCCGCTCGCAGAACCAGGCATGTCATCACTGAAAACCGGCGTGTTATGCAAGCGGTGGATGCTCTTCGCAATAATCGTTTGGAAGAACTGGGGGAAATCTTAAATGCCAGTCACGCCAGCCTGCGGGATGATTTTGAAGTCTCCAGCCCGGCACTCAACCAGATCGTGGAGAGCGCCTTGCAAGCTCCCGGCTGCCTGGGGGCACGCATGACCGGCGCCGGGTTTGGAGGTTGTGCCGTGGCGCTTATCCGGAAGGAAGCAACTTCTGAGTTCACTGCCAGAGTAAGTGAGGCTTACCAGCAGAAAAGCGGCCTGACCGCCAAAGTGTATATCTGTAGCGCAGAAACCGGTGCAAGCCAGCTCTCGTGAATTTTAATTTCCATCGTGCTATAATTCCCAACATATTTTTCTGAAAATCACCCTCAATATCCAAACACTCAAGTTTTGCATAAGCCAAAGGAGAACTTGATGCCCGATCGCGAACAACTCAATCAGGTCCGCAAATCGCTGGAAGACTGGGAACACAACCAGCTCAAGAAGACTTTGGAACGTTTCCCCGAACGGCAGGAAGAATTTACCACCACTTCCTCCGAGCCAATTAATCGTCTTTATACGCCGCTTGACCTGGAAAATACGGATCACGAACGTGACCTGGGTCTGCCGGGTGAATATCCATATACGCGCGGTATCCATCCTACCATGCACCGCGGCAAACTGTGGACCATGCGCATGTTTGCAGGGTTTGGAACCGCAGAAGAGACCAACGCACGCTTCAAATATCTTTTGGAGCAGGGCCAGACCGGGCTCTCGGTTGCCTTTGACTTGGCCACCCTGATGGGCTATGATAGCGATGCCCCGGCAGCCCTGGGGGAATTCGGCAAGTGCGGTGTGGCCATCTCCTCCTTGAAAGACATGGAGATCCTGCTGGATGGCATCCCGCTGGATAAAGTCTCCACCAGCATGACCATCAATTCTCCTGCTGCGATCATCTGGGCCATGTATATCGCCGCCGCCGAGAAGCAGGGCGTACGTCCCAACCAGTTGCGCGGTACCATCCAGAATGACATTCTTAAAGAATACATTGCCCAGAAGGAATACATTTTTCCACCCGAGCCTTCCATGCGCCTGGTGGTGGATACCATTGAATTTGGCTCCAACAGCGTGCCGCAGTGGAATACCATCTCCATCTCCGGATACCACATCCGTGAGGCGGGCGCAACCGCGGCCCAGGAGCTGGCTTTCACCCTGGCGGATGGCATGGAGTATGTACGCTGGGGGCTGCAGCGCGGACTGGATATTGATGACTTTGCGCCACGTCTGTCTTATTTCTTTAATGCTCACAATGACTTCTTTGAGGAGATCGCCAAGTATCGCGCCGCCCGCCGCATCTGGGCACGCGAGATGAAGGAAACCTTTGGCGCCAAAAATCCGCGCTCCTGGCTGATGCGCTTCCATACCCAGACCGCGGGAGCTTCTTTGACTGCCCAGCAGCCTGAGATCAACGTGGTGCGGGTGGCTCTGCAAGCCCTGGCAGCCGTGCTGGGCGGGACGCAATCCCTGCATACCAACAGCCGGGATGAAGCCCTGGCGCTGCCCTCCGAACAGGCGGTAACCATAGCCCTGCGCACCCAGCAGATCATCGCCGAGGAATCCGGTGTGGCCAATACCATCGATCCGCTGGGCGGCTCCTACTTTGTGGAAGCCCAAACCAATCGCATGGAGAAGCAGGCTTACGATTACTTCCGCCGCATTAACGACCTGGGTGGCGTCCTGCCTGCCATTGATAAAGGCTTTTTTCAGAGTGAAATATCAGATTCAGCCTACCGCTACCAGCGCGAGATCGACCAGAACATCCGCAGAGTGGTGGGTGTAAATGCCTATGCCGAAGACAAGCACTTCAGCATTCCGCTGCTGGTGATGGACCCGCAGGGTTACCAGCGCCAGGTCAACCGCCTGGAGCAGACCCGCCAGGAACGTGACAACGGGCGCGTCGGTCAGTGCCTGGACAGGCTGCGCATTGCCTGCCAGGGTACCGAAAATACCATGCCCCACATCCTGGAGGCGGTGCGCGCTTATGCCACCCTGGGTGAGATCGTGGATGTAATGAAAGGGATCTTCGGCGGCTACGAGGAACCCACCTGGATATGAGCATAGAATTCAGCATGCAACCCATCGGGTTTATTTATTCACCCTTTACAGAAAAATCTCAAACCCCGATCCAGGCCGCGCGCTCACAGGCCATCGGCAGAGTGGAAGTAAACCCGGAATTTTCGGATGGTTTGAAAGATATCGAGGGATTCTCGCACATCATACTCTTGTACGTCTTCCATGAATCCAGCGGTTATGAGCTGCAGGTCAAACCATTCCTGGACGATCAACTGCGCGGCCTGTTTTCGACGCGTTACCCGTACCGCCCCAACCCGATTGGCCTGTCGGTGGTCAGATTACTGAAAAGGGAAGGCAATATCCTCGAAATAGAAGGCGTGGATGTATTGAACGCCACCCCGCTACTGGACATAAAACCCTACGTGGAAGATTTTGATGTCCGGCTGAATACCCGCACGGGTTGGTATGAAAACAGGAGCAAGCGATAAAAGATGTGGCAGTATAATAACTATATAATTCCACTAAATAGGCGGTCGAATGTAATTTTAATAAACTGTCATTGCGAAGGAGCGGAGCGACTGACCCTGGCACCAGCCCGCCAGGGCAGGTGAGCAATCCCATTTTCGGTGAGGAGATTGCCACGACCCCGGAAGAACACCGGGGTCTCGCAATGACCATCATAAGTTAAGGTACTTATGACGAATTACTTAAATAGTATTTTTTAGCAAATTGAATAGGGGAGAGGAACTTATTAGAAGGGTTATGGGGTTAATGTGATTACACTTTTAAAACGGCTCATAGATTCAGATAAAGGTAACCGGGGAATTCTTTTATTGATTTATATCAGCGCAATCGCAATTACGATGATATTTAATACATCCACTGTCTATGGCCCGATCCATTATACAGACGAGATCACCTACTGGCAGTTCGCACAAGATCTTGTGTCGGGGAATGCAAATAAAATATTTACGCCCGAATTGATCATCCCGCCCTTGTATCCACTTTCCATAGCGCCGGCTTTTTTATTGCCAAAAAACCTCATCTACCCGGCCGCGTTATTATTAAGCCAATTGTACCTGACCAGTATTATTTTCCCCATATATATTCTATTAAAAAAATTGACCAAAAATAATCGCCTGAGCCTGGCCGGCGCCACGATCATTCTATTTCATCCATTCTACTTTGTCTTTTCAAGGCTAATCCTGAGCGAGAATATCTATTTGCCCCTATTTATGTGGGCGGTGGCATTCAGCTTTACCGGGTTGATTCCCCCAAGAAAACAATCAGCCTATGGTAAAACCAGGTGGGTCGAGACGGTTATTATAGGGTTATTGATCGGTTTATGCTACCTGACGCGCTATATTACCCTGGGGGTAATCCCGGCCCTTTTACTGATCTGGTGGCTGCAACCCTTCTCCGGCGAAAAAGGAGTGTTCTTATTCTCCTGGAAAAAACTGATTTATCTGAGTGTCATGGTCTTGGAGATAACCCTGCTGGCCTCGCTCTGGATCGGGATTGGAGCCAGGTTTGGTCTGCCGGCCTCCCAACTCCTGGGATTTATTTCAACGGGTCCCTTTATCGGTGCACCCCAATTAACCCTCCAGCGCTTGTTCCTTTGGACGACTTATTATGGGCTGTATACGCTTGCCATCGCCGCTCCGGTAATCGGTTTATTATTCGCCGGCATATTCAAATTTGATCTTAAGCATTGGCGGGAGGAACCCTACCGCTGGCTGGTGGCGGTGATCCTGATTGCAGGCTTGTTCCTGGCGATCACCATCCGGCATTCCTGGTCAGCCGCTTATAATTTTCCGGACCCGCTCAAGTTGCAAGGCCGATATTTGATCATTTTTTCACCGTTATTTTTAATCACTGCCCTGACGGTTTTGAGTAAATATCCGAACCTGTACCAGGGCAAGAAAATGAATATCTTCATTTTAATAATATCAGTGTCGTGTTTAATCCTTTCCTTTAAATTTTTATCTGATCATAAAGCATTATTTAGTTTTACCTCAGTGGATGGAGCCATAATAATATTCGGGAATGGGCTGTTATTTATTATTCTGGCTGCCGTTTTACAATTATTTCTGTTAATTCGTTGGAAAAAGATCCCGTTTCTGGCCAGCATAGCCCTTCCAATTGGGTTTGGGCTGGCCTATTTGATGGCTTTTCCGGGTATTTATGATTATATGATCAATAAAAGCCGGGAGATCAACTACCCGGTAAAAATAACTGTGGATAGAATCCTGGCAGGTAACCGTCCTGTTAATTACGACTCCCATCTGACCGTCATATACAACCCGGCAAACACCGGCACGACTTACCATCGAGCCGGTGGAGCCTTTCTGGTGAGAGGTTTTACGAACATTGAATATATCGATAAAGAGGCTGCCGAAATGTATTACTCTAATGACATATCACAATATCTGGTCATAAAATTTGATAAGGAAACGGGCCAAATTAAAACCTATATTCTCCATCGCACCCCTAATAATATTAAGAAAACCTTCTGGGATCCAGAATTCGATTTCTATATCATAGAAAAATAATGGCGATCCAGATGGTTCTTGAATTCCATAAATCCAACCTCTACAAATTCCTGCCCCAATGGCCAGCCGATGTTCATTCAAAAGAAAGAGGGTTAAGTCTGGGTCAACCTATGAATTGTTTAGAGACCCTGCTTGTAGTTCAATTCTTGGAGCTTAAATCCCGCATTTACCCGCGGGTACTTTGTTGCAACAGTTCAATTCGTCCATTCAAGAATAAGTGTTATTTGGTATAATGTTCTGGGGGCTTTCGCTTTCTGCTCCTGGCCACGCAGTCAAATTGTAGTTTGCCTTAAACTTTATTATTTCAGTCTAAAAGTTTTTTTGCGTTATTGCCCAATGACCGATATTCCCAGGGAGGTCGCAAAGAATGAAACGATTAACCGGCTTCATCCAGGCGAAATGGGTTTCTTTCTTGTTGAGTGTTTTACTCAGCCTTCCAATTGCTTTGATTGCAGCCACAGCCTGGGTCAAACTGCTGGACAAGGATTTTTCCCTCAAGGATGCGGGGAGTGCTGCTTCCATCATTTTTATCCTGATCATTGGGTGGATTTGGTTCATAACCGATCATTTCTTAAAATGGCTTAAAAACAAAGGGATCAAAACAGGCTGGCGGATGTATTTATTATTGTTGGCTGCCCTGATCCCCCTAATTGCAGCCATCTACTACGGGTGGAGCAATTTTGGGGGAAATGAAATTCCCAACACATTCCTTTTCAAATACGAAATGGAAATCACTCCCTACCCATATGACCAGAATTCATGGGGAACTATTTGTATTCTCGAAATCGAAGATGATCACGGAAAAAAGATCCAGCCAGAAAATAATTCAGCTTCCGCGTTCCTGCTTACAGGAGACTGGGTTCTAAATAGCGAAGGTTGCCAGTATTTCTCACCAGGGACCACTCCGGGAAGCCTGAAATTCTCCCTGACAGGAACAACCAGCGAAGCTATCACAATCTATTTCCGAGAAAATATGGAGAGCCGGCGGGCAATTGTTTCGATTAATGGAGAGCGGGTAGCCAATGTGTTGATCCATTCCAAACTGGAAGGATCTCAACCGGAATCCATCCATATTCCACTTGGTAATAATGCATTGCTTTTTTGGAATATCATTGGAACTGCTGGCTGGGCAGCCATCCTTATCGTTTTGTCGATGATGTTCACTTTGTTGCTTAAAATTATACAACTTCCAAAACTAATTTCAAAATTATCTGCCCTGGTTGAAAAACATCCCTGGATGAGCTTTGTACCGAAACAAATTTCAGCATTATCTGCCCTGGTAGAAAAACACCCCTGGGTTAACTTTGCACCGATTGCAATTGGCATCGCCATCCTGTTCTGGCCACCCGGAGGCTACACATCCTCAGATGTGTCTTATTATCTTTCCCTGGCCAAAAACCTGTTTCATGGAAATGGGTATGTCAATCCTGATCTATCTCCAAGTATATACCGCGGGCCCATTTTTCCTCTTTTAATTTCCTTAAGTTACTCCCTATTTGGAGAAAGCTTTCGCAGTGCTGTGATCCTGGAACGTATTTTCTGGGCATTAACAATACTAATAACCTATATCCTGGGCGGGCAATTATTTAATCAGAGGGTTGGTTTTTTCGCTTCATTTTTTGTCTTGTCAACATTCGTTATCAATGTAGCTTTCCGTTTAGTCTGGACAGATGGCCCGCTCATATTTTTCATCCTGGCGCTGCAATGGATGTTCTGGGAAGCCTTTAGCAAACAACGCGGCAATAAATGGTATCTCCTTATGGGAGTGCTGATGGGGACAGCCTATTTGCTGAAACAAACCGCGATCTTTATCGCCCCGTTGCCGCTGCTCATATGGATTGTGTTTTCTGAATACCGTACCCGCCGCACGCTTTTGAAGTTATTCATCTTTTACATGGTATTTGCCCTTTTCTATTTTGGCTGGATGGGATATGTGTACCTGGCAGGTGGTTCTCCCAACCAGGTGGCGTCCGACTTTAATATAGTACTTTCTATTTTCTCACGTCTTACTTCCCTTTTAAATATCGGACAAAATTCTTTCACTCAAACGGTGAGCCCAAAAAACTATGCGATGTCGCTCCCGCAAATCCTGGCTACTTTTTACAACCGGGACATTGTAAGATATTTCAGGATTGCACCCTTTTTTCTGGTGGCAGTGATCTACACAGCATTCCAGGCATTTTTTAAGAAAAGTAAACCTGATTTTCACCTGGGCATGGGATTGCTGCTATTCAGTTCCATGATCCCGATCCAGGTGATCGCTAATTTTGGCTTCAGGCAGAATCTGTATTTTTATATTATTGGAATGATTTGCATTGTCGCAATGATTGAGCGGCTATTTAACAAGGTAGGGTCAAAGATAGCTTCAAGCGCCTTGGTGCTGGCCATTTCCGCAGCCCTGGTTTTTATACAGATATCCGGAAACAATGCTGTTCGCAAACCCACCACTATCACGAACCAGGAAACCTTGAACTACTTTAGCGACTATCAAAAAGTAGCAACCTGGGTGGAGAACAATATTAAACCAGATGAAAAAATCCTGATTTCCGAACGTGAGGGAGACATCTTACATATCCTGACAACTGGCAACAGAACTTTTGAAATTATAAATGATTGCCGAGGTGAATGGGCTACCTGGCCAGCAGTAGCCTGTGCCCCCCCTTACATTTTATTCTGGATTAATAAAGGGACCACTGACCCAAATAATCCCAGAGATATCCTGCTTGGACTCTCTGAACCATCCATCCTTTCGACTATTAATGACAAAAATGTAAGCTACGTTATTGTCACTCCTCGGATTTATTCACTCTATTATTACCTCAAAGTTCACCCGGATTTTGAAGAGCTTGCCGTCGTGGGGAATTTCGCGATTTTTCGTGTAAACCGTCCGGTCCAGCCGATCTCAGCTTACCCACATATTCGTTTTGAAACCTGCCTTGGGGTGGGAACGCCAGAATATCTGAAAAATCTTGAAGAATCCAACCCCATGCGTTTTGAAGCCCGGCTGCGCGATGAATTTGGTCCCTGGATGGGACTAACTGAGCAGGATATGAAAGCATTTCAAAATTGGCAAGGTTGCCAGTTCGAGGCAACCTTCCCGGGAGAGTATCGTTCACCATGAGTGATCTTGGAACGACCTCTTTATTACTGAATATTCCATTTTAAATTTAGTATTGAATATGTCAAACCAATCAATTCAGCTTATTATAATTTCCTGATCTGCGTTCATAATATTGTTACAGCTATAGCGTAACCCCCTCCACAAACTTAGATGTCCTGCCTCGGTTATTTAACCCCGAACTTGCGCTATTTATTTAACCTTGGGCTTCGAATCATTGTGGATATGCTGCATATGTGGTTTTGTAAAATAATTTAAAAGGGTAATAGGGCATCGATTTTATACGTCTTGTTTCTCGTGTTCCGCCAAAGGTTCTGAGACCTGTTTTCCCAAAACAACAGTACAAATGCCACCAATCAGCATAATGATAAAAGTCTCAACCAGGCGATCCATTCCAAGCGCAACCAAGCTCACACCGATATCGAGACCTAATATCGAAGCAATCGCTGTAACGATAGCCTCTCTTATGCCAACCCCCCCGGGGGCAATACTTACCAGTTGGGTCAGAACGGTTGCAGATGAAAACAAAACCACATCACCCGGGCTGACATTTTGTGACAACATATGAAAAGCAACCCAGTATCTTAGCGCTAATAGTAACATCATAATGGTCTGTAACCCTACTAGTTGCGCTACCAGGATGGGATTTTTGCTGATTACGGTCCATCCTTCGACTGCCTGGTTCACCCATTTCCGGATCCAAATCGGGGTATTGATCCGCTCCAATGGCAACCAAAAAATTAATAAACAGGCTGCCATCACGATAAATCCGATCCATAATACTGGTGATATAACCATTTTATTGAAAAAAAATCTGTAAAGCAGAATTGCTGTTCCAATTAACCCATTGACAGCAACAAAACAAAAGAAAAGCACCAAAGTTGAGCTAAAGAAATGAGAATAAGAGAGATTGTGTTTGCGCTTTAAGTACAATCCTTTAGTTATTAATCCACCCGAGATCGGGAGTTGATTCGCCAGGGTTGAAGCTGCAGCCAGTAAAAAACCATCCCGATAAGATAATTTCGCACCCAGACCTATTATTTGATATTGAGTTATATACCCATTTACAATCAATAACAGCATGGATATAACCATGAGAGAGAACACTGCAAGAGGCGAGATTTGCATTAACTCAACGTATTTGTCAGCGTTAGTGTAAACATAATACACGAAAGCTGATATTATTAATATGTATACGATTGAGATAATGATTGGGCGAGAACCTTTAAATTTCACAGTTCCTCTAATGGTATAGAAAAATAAATAATATTCAATTTATTCCACTCTTCTTTACACCAGGAATATATTAAAAAATCATCTATCCAGAGACTGTTTTATTGGCGATGGCTACCAGATTAACACTAAACTTTTCACTATCAGATATTCGTAACGCAGTTTCATTAACATCTGGCTTGATAGAATTACTCGAATGTCTGGAGAGTCTATACCCTAAATATTTTATTAAGCGAAGACAATTTACTCGAACGATTTCCGGAATAAAGGGTAAGGTAAATGGAAGCATAATCCATTTTAGCTGCTTTGTCCTATCCAACTCTATTTTAAGAACTTCTTGTCGCCCACCCATTTGGCGAATGAACACATTTGAAAAAAACATTGTCATAGTTTTATTAAGCTCATCCTGTGAATATTCTCTTAAGTGCCACATGTTCCATGGTTTTTGAAAAGAAAATAAACGGGTAGAGCGATCTGGGGTTGCAATTATTACCGACCCGCCCGGTGCCAGAACTCGATCTATTTCCCGAAGATAGGCGGACACGTCCTCAACATGCTCAATGACCTGAAATGACAGGACAACATCAAAGGACGAATCGGGGAAAGGCAGCGGCGCAACCTCAGTCCGCTCGATCTGTAAGTAGGATAAGTTAGGAGCGCTAAAATGAGAGCTTGCATGAGCAATGGCTTCAGGGGAAATATCTACCCCAGTGATGTGCAAGCAGGCATCGCCTATTAAAGCCGTGCCATACCCGCTGCCACAGCCGTAATCGAGGACCTTTTTCCCCGCCACATAATTCAGGCTGTATTTATAGGTTACGACATGCATTAAATAAAGTAAATAAGATTTCTGATCAGATTGATAATTTTCAACTATTAATCTTTCGGTTGTGGGTTCTATTTTCATACCTTATCCTCGTAGCGTTTTTCTAAAACCGAGATCCTCAACAGGAAAGATTAAGACGGTGTTTATTTAATCGCCTCAATAAACACACGTGCTTTAAAATACTTCCCATAGAAAGGTATATTGGAAAGAAAGTGTATAAATCTTAAAATATTATAATGTGGTATTAGCAAAACTTGCTTTATATTATATCCAGACTTTATCAACAATCTTGTATTCTCATCGGGAGAACGTACTGCAATATGCCCGGGATGATGGCTCAAAAATAACGAATGCTTTTTTAATACTTCAATAAAAAACAAGGCGTTTGGCGTATGAACATAAAGACACCCCCCTTTCTTCAAAGTCTTCCTAATACCTGTCAATATTTTTACCCACTCATCATCGTACACATGCTCGGAAAAATCCATTGCAAACGCACAATCAAAGGATTCGGCGTGGTTATCGCAAAAGTCATTAATGTCGGAGCAAAAAAAATCCGCGTTTGTGATACCTGAAAGGCGTTTCCTCTCGTTCGCTTTTCTTATGAACTCTTCAGAAAAATCGACCCCAACATACGACGCAACCTTGGAGGCAACAAGAGGCATGAGCATTCCATCACCACATGCAAAGTCAGCAACATGATAGTCGCCATTTAAATGGATATATTTCATGAGCCTTTCAATACGAAAAGGAGAAGGTATTTTTGCATACATTTCAACATATTCTTTCCCATATAATTCCTTAAGTTGCTCCGGGGATTTTATGTTCAAATTTTTTTTACTCATAAACCAATACTCCTCTAATAATCTGTTTTCCACTGCCCTCATGAAGAGGTATGGTCGAAACCAGACATCAAATTTCACGCCACAATCGCCAGAATTATCCCGAATTCATTTTCTCGAATTCTCTGTAATACCTATCCACAATCCCACCCCAATTAAATAAAGATGCCAGGGAAGCGGAAATTGAGGTACGATCAGGGTTAAAATTTACAATTTCATTCACAAATCCCTGGGCATCCTTTTCCTCAATAAGCCGGCCAGTCTTCTGGTCGATCACAACATCCCGGATCCCCTCAATGTTGGAGGCGATCACTGGCAGCCCGTATCGTCCTGCCTCCAACAGTACGATCCCAAAGCCTTCCTGGTCGTTTTCCACATGGATATTTGGCATCACGAACAGGTCTGCAATTTGATAAAGGCAGTTTTTTTCTTCTTCAGAAACACGTCCCAGTAAATACACCCGATCCGATAAATCCAAACGACGCGCAACCTCCACAATCGAGTCCCGTTCCGGTCCATCACCTGCAATTAAGTAGATATATTGATCTGGAAGTTTTTTCAAGACATGTTCAACAAACCAGGCATGTCCCTTGCGTTTTACCAACCTACCCACAGTCACCAATATTTTTTTTTCTTTTCCTGGAACATTAAGTCTTGCCATAAGCACAGACTTTTTCTCTTCCGAAAAGATCTCGGCTTTATTAGAGTCAAGCCCCACCGGAATGACCGCCAGCTTTTCTTTTGGTATCCCACGAAGCACACATTGTTCCAGGGTGTAATGGCTGATCGCAAAGACCTTGTCCGCTTTGCAAAGAAAAAATGGCATAAATTTTTGGTATCCAAAACGAGGGTACACTATATCCAGACCATTCACCGTAAACGAAACCTTCGCATTGGAAAATATTTTTACGATCAAAGCCAGGGGAGATAAAACCGCGTCATAGATATGAACAACATCATATTTTTTCGAATAGAAAATAAGGGAAAATATCGCCTTGATAAAAAAGAAGGGGATTGTTTTCTTTCCGCCTGTATTTGCAAGAAGGTCCACATTTCCCTTCTTACGATAATTCTCATAGAAATCACAGGCAAACGTCTCCATGCCTCCAACAAGCGGTGGATAGGTACGTGTAATAAATAATAGCTTCAATATGAAGACTCCTGGAAATTATTTTTTATACCTTGCCATCTTCATTAAATAAAGCATCTCGTCCTGATTGCTCCGCAACCTATTTAACATATCTGCCACCAATGCAATTATAAGCAGCAGCATTCCAAAAATAAAAAAACCCAATCCAATGAAACCATAGGATTTATACGGCGTAAAACTTTGGGTAAGGACATAATGCCCCATAAGAAACAGCACAAAAAAGACCCCTATGGATATAAAGGCCATTCCAGCGCTGCCAAATAAATAGATCGGGCGATAGTCCAATAGAACCCGCATAATGATTTTGCTGGTCTGTATGGCATACTTTATGATTGACCCGGCCACTCGTGACTTTCGTTCAGAATTGTATGTAACTTTGATCGGAGATTCAACGACCGTCAATCCTTGAAAAATAAGGGACAGGATGGTCTCATGTGTATAAGTAAAGTCTGCAAATAAAGTGAGATGTAATAAAGCCTCCCGATTGTACGCACGGAAACCACAGGAAACATCCCGAAATTTTTGTCCGCCGACAAAACTAATGACTGAAGCGAGTTGATTATTACCCCAGAACTTGAGACGGGGCATGCTCTTGGGTTTACCTTGAAGAAAACGGTTGCCAATTACCATGTCGGCCTGATCGGCAAGAATAGGCTTGATCAGACCAGGTATTTCTGCCGGGTCAAACTGTCCATCGGCATCAATCCCTACCAAAATATCGGCGTTATTCTCCAAGGCAAACTGGACAGCAGATTGAAACGCTGCCCCTACCCCGCGATTCCATCTATGAGAAACTACCTGGGCGCCCAAAGATCGTGCAAGCGAAACTGTCCCATCCATACATCCGTCGTCAATAACAAGGATCTGAATGGTATCAATTTGATCCAGTGTTTTAGGAAGACTTGCAATAACACAAGGAATAGTCTCTTCCTCATTTAGAGCAGGCAGGTAAATTATGAGTTTCATTTAATTATCCCTCTTTATCAAGGCACGATTGCCATTTGAAAATGCACCCAATTAATTTATATAATTATAGCATGGCTGGACCAAAGACCTCCTTGAAGATCAAACCAGGGTTCATGTGATTTCAAACTTCTTTTTCAGCGCGCCAGTTGACAGGGATATCGTAATATTCCTGATTGGCCGCGTGCTTATGGACCATCATCTGGATGCGACATTTTAGCCCCACCAGCGCATTGATCCCTTTCTGCAAAGACAGGCGAGTGAACCTTACTTATGGATCGGTCATATTCCTGCTGATTCGTATCTACTCACGTCCATAATTGTGATTAATTCCACAGTGGTAGAACGCTGCTGTTCAATGCAAAAAAGCTCTATCTTCTGTCTTTGCGAGGAGCACATACGCACTGGCTTATCGTGTCCTCCCAGCGACGCCGAAGACCCCGATGCTTTTTGGGGTGGCAATCCCCATGCCGGAGAGGAGACTGCCACGCTGCGCTCGCAGTGACAAAATCTGATATGGTGGGTAGATACGCTGATCCTATATAAAATACTATGTGGCGAGGCGGTCTACCAGGTTTGTGATCCCGGGCTAAGGCTTGCGCCAGCCTGTGTTGTAAGCGCTGTAGACACTGCATCTTGCACCCCTGCAGGCCTTCACAAAGTAGTAATAGGTCAGGCCGGGTGTGGCTGTGGTGTCATCGAAAGTTGTAACTGTCGGGCTGCCCAGCAGGGTCTTTGGTCCTGTTGCGGTAGTCGAGCGGATCAGCTTGTAGGAAGTTGCACCGCTGGAAGCGGTCCAGGTGACCCTTACCAGAGAGGTGTAGGTGCCATCACTGGCTTGAAGGTTGGCTGGTGCGGACAGGTTGCGCCAGCCGGTATTGTAAGCGCTGTAGACACTGCATCTTGTACCCCTGCAGGCCTTCACAAAGTAGTAATAGGTCACACCGGGAATCGCCGTGGTGTCACCTAGAGCTGTACCTGACGGGCTGCCAAGGAGAGTCTTTGCACCTGCAGCGCTGGTTGAACGGATCACCTTATAGGATGTCGCCCCGCTGGAGGCAGTCCAGCTGACCCGCACCTTGTCGGTATAGGTGCCGTCACTGGCCAGCAGGTTGGTCGGGGCGGACAGGTTGCGCCAGCCTGAATTGTAAGCGCTGTAGCCGCTGCAGGTTGCACCATTGCAGCCTCTTACCCAGTAGACATAGGAGACGCCAGGTGTGGCTGTGCTGTCAGCGAATGTAGTGGTGACCGGGCTGCCCAGCAGGCTCTTTGTGCCTGATGTGCTGGTTGCACGGTACACATTGTAGGAGGTCGCCCCGCTGGAGGCGGTCCAACTCAACTGGACCTTGTCGGTGAAGGTACCGTCGCTGGCCTGCAGGTTGGTCGGAATTTGGATGAAGTTGGCTGCGACAGATCGAGCAGCAGTCATGCTAACAATACAGGTTCCTGTACCGGAACAGCCACTGCCGCTCCAGCCTGTGAAAGTGTAGCCGGCGGAAGTTGCCGCGGTCAAAGTGACGCTGGTGTTGTTTACATAGGTTTCAAGACAGTCCAATCCGCAGTTGATGCCCGCCGGACTGCTGGTCACCGTGCCGCTGGCCGTGGTGGTCGTGCTGACGCTCAACTGGAAGGTGGGATTCGCAGTGGTGAAGAACCAATAAGCCGCGGCGTTGGCATAAGTGGTGCCTCCCAGGTTGTTGGCCCGCACTTGCCAGTAATAGGTGGCGCCGGGGGTCAGTCCGCTCAAGGGTTTGTTGGTGGTCGTACCGGTGGAAACCCAGGAACTGCAGGCATTATCATTGGTGGTGTCGTAGCAGACACTGTAGCTGGTGGCACCAGTGCTGGCTCCCCAACTCAAGGTGGGATTGGTCGCCTGGTTGATGGCGCCGTTGCCCGGGCTGGACTTGCTGAAGGCCCCCGGGGGGGGGGGAGTATAAACGTTGATACCGAAGTAAGGATTCAACCACGGGTCGTCGCTCCCATCATACATTTTGACCAAGGCTTGAAAATAGCTGCCGGACAAGGTTGTCGTTGAAATTACCGGGATCTGAAACTCCCAGGGCATTCCTTGTGGTAACGGCCAAGTGTAGGAGGGGCCGGGAGCATTAATATCTCTATAGCCGGAATTTCCGAATGCAGAAAGTGGTAATGTCTGAGGACAATTTACAGTATCTCTAACACCGTTGGCAAAGCAATAAAGCGGGTTGGTTGAGCTGATCGCCAGGGATGTGTTGGCAGGCAAAGAGATGTCGATATAGGCATACTGACCGCTGCAATCATTCCCGACGGCTTCAACAACCACGTGCAAATAATATACTATATTTGGATACGGGATCCCGCCATCCGGGTTGGCCCAATAGCCAACATAAGTACCGGTGCCATACTCGAAGTAGGTGGTAACGCAGTTATAGACTACGGAATATACAATTCCTCCATCATACCAATCCCAACCGCTTAAAGCAGTCACATCCCCCAAAGGTTGGGCTTCTGGGAGGGAGGGCGGAGAACCGGTCGGTGTCGGTTGTGGGACCGGCTCGGCGGCGCGTGTTTGCACGACCCCTATCGTTCCCAATGCCAGCAAGATTCCAAGCATGAGTCCCAACAAGAGTACAAAGCGCAAAATTGTTGAAGTAGTATTTTTCATCTTAATCTCCAATATTTTTAATAGATAGGTTTTTATAATCAGGTGATAACGTTTGTTCCCAAGTTTTCATTGATGGAATGAAGGAAAGAACTATCCTGTCCCGCAGCGTGTTAAGTTTTTCGTGGTGATGTGCCATGCCTCTAAACTAACAAATCTTCTGGTCTTCATTTATTTTCCTCTCGTTTGGGGTGTAACTGTCGTGGTCGAGGTTAAGATTCTGTCCATGACTGTGTATTTCGCATGATCGTCCCCGCAGGCACCAGCCGCCATTTTGCGGTTGAATGGTTTAAGGATAAAATTAAAAAATCACGTTCAGCCAATCCCTAAAATAATTTCTTTCTGACTGAAGATGTCCCAATAACTAAGAGAATATCCATATTCAATGTGCGATTTGGATTACATTAGTATACAACTTCCAACAGATATTGCAATTTCGGGAATATTTTCACAAAGAATACGTATTGAACCGCCCCATTGTTTGCGAATTCGCCCAGGCGGAGTACCTGAAGAGTGAAGGGACTACCCCCATAAGGATGTACGAGCGCGGAATTACTGCCCAGGCGCGAGGGTGCGCTGGAGGAAAGGGTAGCAGGAGAAAGATTGTCTGGCTGGGAACGCAAGGTTCATTCTGCGACCCTTTCAGTGGCGCGCTGCCCGGCGTCTGCTGAACTGGGGCTACCAGCTCAGCCAAGTAGCCCCATTCGACCTGTTCCCGCTCCTCATGGTTTTATAAAAAATATATTTGTGGCGATGTGCCCTGCGAGGGTCATGATCCCGGGTTAAGGCTTGCGCCAGCCTGTGTTGACGGTGCTGTAAACACTGCAGAGTGTACCTCTGCAGGCTTTCACCCAGTAGGTATAGGTCAGGCCGGGTGTGGCCGTGATGTCAGCGAAAGCAGTCCCTGCCGGGCTGCCCAGCAGACTCTTGGTGGTTGTCCCGCTGGTCGCACGGTATACCTTGTAGGAGGTCGCCCCGCTGGAGGAGTTCCAACTGACCCGCACCTTGTCGGTATAGGTGCCATCACTGGCTTGCAGGTTGGTTGGGGTGGACAGGTTGCGCCAGCCGGTGTTGGAAATGCTGTAAACACTGCAGCTTGCTCCATTGCAGACTTTCACCCAATAGGTATAGGTTACGCCTGGAGTCGCCGTGGTGTCATAGAAAGTAACGCCTGCCAGGCTGCCTACGAGGCTCTTTGTGGTTGTCGCACTGGTTGCCCGGTAAACGTTGTAGGAAGTCGCTCCGCTGGAAGCTGTCCAGCTGACCCGCACCTTGTCGGTGAAGGTGCCGTCGCTGGCTTGCAGGTTGGCTGGAGCGGAGAGATTCCGCCAGCCTGTATCGGTGGTACTGTAGCCGCTGCAATTCGCACCCATGCAGGCCTTCACAAAGTAATAATATGTGGGACCGGGTGTTGCCGTGGTGTCAGCGAAAGCAGTACCTGCCGGGCTGCCCAGCAGGCTCTTTGTACCTGATGCGCTGGTTGCACGGTAAACATTGTATGTGGTTGCCCCGCTGATCGGGTTCCAGCTGACCTGTACCTTGTCCGTGTAAGTGCCATCGCTCCCTTGCAGGCCCGTCGGGGCAGGGAAGTTGCGCCAACCCGTGTTGGCGGTGCTGTAGACAGTGCAGTTGACTCCGTTACAGGCTTTCACCCAATAGTAATAGGTGAGTCCGGGTGTAGCCGTGGTGTCACCGAAAGCGGTACCTGTCGGGCTTCCCAGCAGGCTCTTTCTATCCGTTGTGTTGACCGCACGGTAAACATTGTAAGTGGTCGCCCCGCTGGATGCAATCCAACTGACCCGCACCTTGTCGGTGTAGGTGCCGTCACTGGCCTGAACGTTGATCGGGTTTTGAGTGAAGTTCGCTGTAATGGAAGCGGCTGCTGTCATGGTGACCTGGCAGGAGCCAGTGCCTGAGCAAACACCGACCCAGCCTGTGAAGGTGAATCCAGCCGCAGGAGTGGCAGTCAGTGTGACAACGGTGCCTTCCGAAAAACCGTAAGAACAGGTGGAACCACAATTGATGCCAGCCGGGGAACTGGTCACCGTACCGCTGCCTGCCTCATTCTTGCTGATAGTGAGGGTATAAGGAATGCATGGATTTGTTACCGTGATCAAGAGATGATTTAAAATGTTATATACTTTACAATCATTTCCATTACTGCTGGATACCCAATCGCTATTAAATTCAATAATCGTATTGGGCTCATAGTTATTGAACACATCCCAAATCCCGGTAATTCCATTGGTTAAAGTATCCCAGGATTCAGATGAACCCACATCAAAAATATCCCATAGAGACGCAGCCACCGCGCCTTCATCCTCCGGATGGTGTGCTGCTGGAGAGGGTGGTTCCATATATATATGGAGGATCTGATCTTCGGTATCCACATAGTCTTGATGCCCTTGTATCGCTCCCTGGATGAAGTTGGCCCAGCCTTCCGTCAATGCGCAACCCTGGCTCGAGTGGATTCCCCAGGAATGCGGATCGCAGCTTGGAGAATTTGGGTAGGCTGCATATGTTTTGTACATGACAAAATGACCGTACTCATGCAGGATCACATCCTCATCCCACCTGTCGCCTCCCAGAAGGTCGATACTGCCGCCAAAATGATAGTGAGTGCCATCCGATGTATTATTTGGATCCCAATTCACCTGTAAATTGTAGTTGCTTATCCAGCCCAGATCAAAGAAATAATCATACGCATCGTTGGCAATTTTGTCGTAAATAAAATATGACATGCGTCTTGTTGCGTCTGTTACCACCCTATTTCCAACATAATAATCTCCATCTGGCACATCGTTTGTAACCTCTGTATCCGCAAAATAAATATTTCCGCTAAAATTTGTAACCTTGACCGAAAAGTCATCTGTTGTTAACACTTTCACGAATATATCCTGCCCATTCGACCCTGAGGAATCCGAATTCGATACGGAAGCAGAATAATAACCAGAGTTATCTGTATACACAGTTGTGAGTTTTTGATACGAAGGCCCCGCATCAACATCCCAAATCTCGATGCGCGCATCGCGGACAGGTAGAGAGTTCGAATTCTGATCCAAATAACTAAACCAGCCATATACACGAACTGTACCGCCAAATGTCTGAACATTAATGGGTTCTTCGGGTGCAGTCTCGTTTTGCGGTGTTGTGTTATCAGATTCAAATTTAAACAGTGAAGAGCTTGTATCAGGCGAATCGAGGGGTTTAGGCTGTCTCCACCCACCCAAATCTTGAGATGGTAGATCTGGAGATGCGTTTTGAGTCTCAAGAATATTTAAGGTGTTTATCTCTGTATCCGTTGCTGTAACTTTAAATATTTTTTGCCGGCCAAAAGTAAAATCCTCTGTGGAACAAAGGATATCCGCAACAAAAGTGTAGTCGCCTGCTGCTGAGATCATCAAGGAATTGGTTAAACTTATTTCCTGACCCTCCACTACGCTGCCGGACCAGGTTGTCGCGCCTGAGATAATTTGTACATTTTCTGGAACCAGGAGTTTCAAGTCACACACATCTGCACTCTGCTGAGTTATGGCCTTGGATAGCAGGGTGAACGCTTCCCCCAATTTTAATTCAGATGCAGGATACAAGTCGATTTGAACCGGGGCCTCCATTTTTGGGGTGGAAGATGTAACATCAGGCCCGGAGGTTGGGACCTGAGAAAATGGTTCTGTCGAGATGCTGGCGGTATCTGTCTGTACATTAATATATATTATTTTTTTGTTTCCACTGATGGATATGCCTTGTTGTCCAGTCGCTTCCACCTGGATTTGAGTTTCTCCCAATTGGTTAGCCAAAAGTAAAATTTCTGTTTTATTAATTTGACCAGGTTCCAAATCAAATTTCCATTCAGTTTCTCCGCTTACCAGAGCAAGCTCCGGTGGCAATATTATTTTGGCATGAACGTCTTCCAAAGAAATAAGTGAAGAAATCGAAATTTCCAGGCTGACTTCTTGATTTAATGCAGGAAGCTCTTTAAATTGTAGATCTATGGAAACAGGTGAGGTTGGTTTGCTATTATTGCCTGCACAGCCATTGAAGAGAATTAAGAAAAACAAAAGAATACCTGGCAACAAAAATTTTTTATAGAGAGAGGGTTTTTCCATCCTGATACTCCTTGATATGATTATCTGTTCTTCCCAGAGTTTTCTTTCCCGATTTATTTATAATTGGCTCCAAGTTGCAAATCTTATCGAGTGATATATAATATTTTTAGGAACTTTATTCCTTGCTTCCATCCCAAAAAAGCATAAATACTGTAATTTATTATTTTTGGGTGGTAAACGTTCGATTTACGTGCATGATATTCCGGCTTGGATCATGTGAATGGTATGATCCCTTACCAAGATTACCGCCAGCCTGTGTTGGCGGTGCTGTAAACACTGCAGAGTGTACCGCTGCAGGCTTTCACCCAATAGTAATAGGTCAGGCCGGGTGTGGCCGTGATGTCAGCGAAAGCAGTCCCTGCCGGGCTGCCCAGCAGACTCTTGGTGGTTGTCCCGCTGGTCGCACGGTAGACCTTGTAGGAGGTCGCCCCGCTGGAGGGGTTCCAACTGACCCGCACCTTGTCGGTGTAGGCGCCATCACTGGCTTGCAGGTTGCTCGGAGCGGAGAGGTTGCGCCAGCCTGTGTCATAGTAGCTGAAGTCACTGCAGTTTGCAGCATTGCAGGCTGTCACCCAGTAGGTATAGGTCAGGCCGGGCGTCCCCGTGGTGTCATCAAAAGTCGTATCTGCCGGGCTGCCCAGCAGACTTTTTGTCTCTGAGGCGCTGGTTGCACGGTACACGTTGTAATTGGTTGCCCCGCTGGATGCATTCCAACTGACCCTCACCCTGTCCAGGTAAGTGCCATCGCCCGCCAGCAGATTGGTTGGGAACGAGAGGTTGCGCCAACCTGTATCGTAGGTGCTGTCGGCACTGCAATTTACACCGCGGCAGGCTTTCACCCAATAGAAATAGGTGACGCCGGGTGTCGCCGTGCTGTCAACAAACGAAGTGGCAGTCGGGCTGCCCAGCAGACTTCTTGTATCCGTTGCACTGGTTGCACGGTATACATTGTAGGAAGTCGCCGAGCTGGAGGCGTTCCAACTGACCCGCACCTTGTTGGTGTCTGCACCATCGCCCGCCTGCAGGCCCGACGGTGCGGTGAGATTGCGCCAACCTGTGTTGGCAGTGCTATAAACGCTGCATCTTACACCGCTGCAGGCTTGCACCCAGTAGTAATAAGTGAGACCGGGTATCGCCGTGATGTCAGCAAAAACAGTACCTGCCGGGTTGCCCAGCAGGCTCTTTGTGGCTGTCCCGCTGGTCGCACGGTAGACCTTGTAGGAGGTCGCCCCGCTGGAGGGGTTCCAACTGACCCGCACCTTGTCGGTGTAGGTGCCATCACTGGCTTGCAGGTTGCTCGGAGCGGAGAGGTTGCGCCAGCCTGTGTCATAGTAGCTGAAGTCACTGCAGTTTGCAGCATTGCAGGCTGTCACCCAGTAGGTATAGGTCAGGCCGGGTGTCCCCGTGGTGTCATCAAAAGTCGTATCTGCCGGGCTGCCCAGCAGACTTTTTGTCTCTGAGGCGCTGGTTGCACGGTAAACGTTGTAGGAAGTCGCTCCGCTGGATGCATTCCAACTGACCCGCACCTTGTCGGTGTAGGTGCCGTCGCTGGCTTGCAGGTTGGTTGGGAACGAGAGGTTGCGCCAGCCTGTGTTGTCGACGCTGTAATCACTGCAGATTACAGCATTGCAGCCTTTCACCCAGTAGAAATAGGTCAGGCCAGGCGACGCTGTGCTGTCGTCGAACGAAGTGGCAGTCGGGCTGCCCAGCAGGCTCTTCATCTCTGAGGCGCCGGTTGCACGGTAGACCTTGTAGAATGTCGCCTGGCTGGATGCATCCCAGCTGACCCGCACCTTGTTGGTGTCTGCACCGTCGCCCGCCTGCAGGTTGACCGGTATTGAGAGGTTGCGCCAGCCAGTGTTGGAAATGCTGTAGACACTGCAGTTGAAGATATTGCAGGCTTTCACCCAGTAGAAATAGGTTACGCCGGGTGTCGCCGTGGTATCACCAAAAACAGTACCTGTCGGGCTGCCCAGCAGGCTCTTTGTGGCTGTCCCGCTGGTCGAACGGTAGACCTTGTAGAATGTCGCCTCGCTGGAAGCAGTCCAACTGACCCGCACCTTGTCGGTGTAGGTGCCGTCACTGGCCTGAACATTGGCCGGGGGGAGTACAGGTGCTTCACTCAGCACCCTGTCCCCCACATATTTTCTTACTCCGTCCTTTTCCAACCACATATAGTCCTTGTCTAAATCATATTGCCAGCGTCCACTATGAATAACCCATCCAGAAAGAAGATTACCATCCAGCGCAACAAAGGCACCATCTTTTTTGAGGGCAAGATGCACATGGGGACCAGATGAGTATCCGCCATTACATATGGCTTCACCAAAAGTGTTTGCAATGACACCTATTCTAGCATTTTGGAGGATTGACCCTGAGAAATTTTGGATGTTCTCAAGATGGTAATAGACTGTTTCCCATCCTTCAGAATGGATAATCTTAAAATAACAATTGGAAATCTTTTTTGGAGTTCCAGGAGCAGCGGCCACAACCCACATATTGCTGGTATCATCATCCCATTTAACTCCCCAGTCATAAAAGAAATCGATCGAGGAAGCATCCGTAAATGCATCTCCATAACTACCTCCGTTCCAATTATGGACGCCATTAAAATACCAGGATTCGCCACGCGGATAAGGGAGTTGCAGAAAATTAACAGGAGCACTCAACAGGCTAAGTTCGCCTGAATTGTAAATATGATTTTCTTCACTGAGAGGATCATCCGGAAATAGTTTTCTATAGGTTTGATAAAAACCATCTGGTTGACCCGTATCAAGTTTCGAAGGAATATCGCTCACTTTCTCAATCTTCGCCAGCGCGGCAATAACCGCATATGTCCCCGCATTCGTCTCCGGTGCCACCTGTACATTATCTCCAGCATTGGTTTGAATTGACGGCAGATTACGCTCCGAATCTGGCAGCGAAGAGTAAGAATAAAGGTGTAAATAATATGCATCCACCATTACTTTGGAGATAGTGTCGATTTGCGCAATGAAATTATTACCCTCTATTCCAAATGGGTTTTCTATTCCATCATTGTTGGGGGTTGTTAAAAAACGAGAATGTAATTCAAGCAATGTAAGATAAATTTTTGGATTAATACTGAAATATTCTGAGCGACCATATAAATCATCTCCATATTTCGATAAGTGAGGCGCGTTATTGTCCAGATAATCCTTTAGATTAAAATCCCCCACATTCGGACCATAGACAAATTGCCCATCTGACAAAACATGAGCAGAAATGGGGGTCGTACCAGGCGTGTCTGATGGTATTTCCGTCACCACCTGTTGGGTGTGGAGAGTGGATGGGTCGCTCATTCCAAAACCAAGGGATAGAATCGCCCCTAACAGCATGATCCCGTACCAAAATTTGCGTATGTGGTAGTCAGGTATAGAATTCATAATTTTCATCTGCACGCAAGCAACGTTTTGAAAGTTTGCAAATTTGAGATCACAGAATCAAATCGAATCACCAAATTTTCAATACAGCATTTTTATACACGGGATGCAATCCTAAAGTGACATCACTGCCAATGCAAACCGGGGAACCAATGACCAGGAGTTTAAGAATTTCCAAGTTTCCCATGTTCAGCGCGCCAACTTGCGCGCCATTTCGTAATATTCCATGTTGGCGGCACGTTGGTGACCCATCACCTGGATGAACGGGATCAGTTCAGTACTTTGGCCTTTCAAACCCACCATGACATCGGTTTCACCTGCCAGGATAGCTTGAACAGCCGCGGATCCCAGGCGGGCAGCCAGGATGCGGTCAAAGGCGGTAGGCCCACCGCCGCGCTGGATGTGCCCCAGGATGGTGACGCGCGTTTTGAAGCCCACGTCCATGGCATCAATGGCCTGGGAAAGCTCGGTAGTCTTGATATTGGCTCCCTCAGCCACGATCACAATGGCATGTGTCTTGCCGCGCCGGTAGGCATCTTCCAGCGAAGAGGCAACTTCTTCCACAGTGGTGGGGACTTCCGGGATCAGTACGATCTCAGCCCCACAGACGATGCCCGCCATGACAGCCAGGTAACCGCAGCCGCGCCCCATGGTTTCAATGAGGAACGCCCGGCTGTGGGAGGAGGCCGTATCCCGCAGCTTATCAACTGCATCCATGATAGTGTTCATGGCCGTATCCACTCCAACAGCCATGTTTGTACCCCAGATATCGTTGTCGATACTGGCCGGGATGCCGATCACCTTGATGCCCTGTTCAGCCAGGGCGTGTGCCCCGCGCATGGAACCCTCACCGCCAATGATAATTAACCCATCCATCCCTGCCAGGCTCATGTTGCGGATGGCTTCACGTTGGTATGATTTTTCAAAGAAGCGCTGGCTGCGGCGTGTTTGCAGAATGGTACCGCCGCGCTGTAAAATGCCGCCTACATCACGGGCTCCCAGTGTGCGGTACTCTCCATTTATCAGGCCTTCAAAACCGCTCATTACCCCAAGAACAGTGGCATCGTGGAACAAGGCTGTGCGAACCACTGCCCGGATGGTTGCATTCATACCGGGTGCATCCCCACCCGAGGTGAGCACTCCCAATGTAAATTTATTTTTATCCGTCATAACCTTACCTCTGTTTGATCTGGAAAGCGTCAAAATCCCGTGCAACAATGGCGTCCGGGAAAACCGCCCGGGCTTCCGCCAGGACATCCTTCTCACGGTAGCGGCGGGAAATATGGGTCAGGATCAGTTGTTTTACGCCAGCCCTGACAGCCAGTTCGGCAGCCTGCCGGGCAGTCAGGTGTGAAAATTCGCGCGCCATCCCGGCTTCCTCTTCAAGATAGGTGGACTCGATCACCAATCCGTCCGCATTCAGGCAGTGCTCCACCAGGTCTTCTGTACGGCCTGTGTCGCCAATGTACACAAAACGCACACCGGGCTTTAACTCACCCAGCACATCCTCCGGGGAAATATGGGTGCCATCCGGCAGGGTGATGGCCTGCCCATTGACCAGGTCACGCCGCTGGGGACCCATTGGTACACCCAGGGCTTCCGCTTTTTCCGCCAGGAACGGTCGGCGGGATTTTTCCTCGAACAAAAAACCAAAGCAATCTGCTCCGCGGTGATATACAGGGAAGGTGCTGATATTGAAATCATCCGCTTCAAAGAATACACCGGGTGAAAGCTCATGCAGCTGGATGGACATGGGCGCATTGGCGCCGCGTAGTACAACCCCGTAGAGCAGGTCATGGATGCGCTCGAGCGCCCATTTTCCGGCATAGATGTTCAGATCATCGATCGTCTCCCAACGCGAGAAAGTGGAAAGCAGCCCTCCCAGGCCCAGGATGTGGTCCAGATGCCCATGCGTGATGAGAATATGATTGAGATGCTTGAACCCCAGCCCGGATTGCAAAATCTGGCGCTGGGTACCCTCACCGCAATCGATGAGAAAGCGATACTCATCGTGTTTGAGGATCTGGGCCGAAAGCCCGCGCCGAACCGAGGGGGCGGATGCGGAAGTACCTAAGAAAACAATTTCAAACAAAAGCGGATCCTTTCCAGAATTTCCCTCTATTTTACCTCATTCAGGGAGGGAAACTTGCAGGCTGGTTATGGTTCTGCGGTATCTACTCACCATATCAGATTTTGTCACTGCGAGCGCAGCGTGGCAGTCTCCTCTCCAGCAAGGGGATTGCCACGTCGCTGGGAGGATGCTCCTCGCAAAGACAGAAGATAGAGCTTTTTTGCATTGAACAGCAGCGTTCTGCCACTGTGGAATTAATCGCAATTATGGACGTGAGTAGATACGTTCTGCGCATAGACCATTTGTGCTATAATAATTCATCAGAAGGAACCACACAGATGCCCAACACCCGCAGAAAAAAAACATCCACCAGGAAACCAGCAGATACCAAAAAGACTGCCGCCAGGGTTTCATCCAAAAAAACCAGCGCACCGCGTTCATCCAACGCGCGTACACCCAGAAAACAGGCACAACGATCAAAGCCGACCCTGCCGAATGGTATTTCTCCAGAGCGAAAGATCGACATCCTTGGGATCGCCCTGGCGCTGGTGGGTTTGCTGACCCTGCTGAGCCTGTTCTCAGCCAACCGCAGCGATCTGAGCGGTTCATGGGTCGAGACACTGGAGACTGGCTTTGGCTGGGGAATGTACATACTGCCGATCGGCTTGATGGGTTTGGGGATCTGGCTGGTGGCACGCAATGTGGACAATCTTCCACAGCTCTCCGTGGAACGCATCACAGGCATCCTGTTGTTATTCGTTAACCTACTGGTGGTTTTCCAGGGATTATCCGGAGCCATATCTGGCAGCGGAGGCGGTTATTTTGGAAAAGTACTCCTGCAGACGCTGTTGGATCTATTGGGCGGGGTCGGCGCTGTCATCCTGGTGATCGCCTGGCTATTGATCGCCCTGACCATGAGCCTGGATATCTCCATCCAAGAGTTGTTCCAATGGGCCGTCCCGTTGGTGGAGCGTTTGCGCCAGAAATTGGGAAATCGGTCCTCCACAGCCTCTGCCAACCCCATCCATTCGACTCCTTTTCCCCCGGAGGCTCCACCGGATGACTACACCCCGCTGCAGCGCCCGCCTGATCTAGCGCAGGCAGGCACAATCCCTCCGGGAGTTGTCATTAAAACAGGCCTAAGCAGTTCTCCAAGCGTACCCTGGGTGCTGCCCCAGGCAAAAGATATCCTTGAGGTGGGAGTGACACCCGCTATTAATGAAGAATATGTCCAGAAACGCGCCCGTCTGATCGAAGAAACCCTGGCATCCTTCGGAGCACCCAGCCAGGTGGTGGAGATCAGCCGCGGACCAAGCATCACCCAGTTTGGGGTCGAACCGCTCTTTGTCGAGACCCGCAATGGACGTACGCGTGTGCGCGTCAGCAAGATCGTCTCACTGGCGGATGACCTGGCCCTGGCCCTGGCAGCCCCGCGCATCCGCATCCAGGCGCCAGTGCCCGGACGCAGTTACATTGGCATTGAAGTCCCCAACGAAGAGATGAGCCTGGTGATGCTGAGGGATGTGGTGGAAAGTGACAATTTCAAGCGAATTCGCTCCAGCCTGCGCTTTGCCCTCGGCAAGGGTGTGGCTGGGCACCCGCTGGTGGCAGACCTGGCCTCCATGCCGCATTTGCTCATCGCCGGCACGACCGGCTCCGGCAAGTCGGTATGCGTCAACTCCATCCTGACCTGTTTACTGCTCAACAATACCCCGGATGACATGCGCATGGTTTTGATCGACCCCAAGCGCGTGGAACTGACCGGGTACAATGGTATTCCGCACCTGCTTTCGCCAGTGGTGGTGGAGATGGATCGCGTGGTGGGCGCGCTGCAATGGATGACGCGTGAGATGGACAACCGCTATCACAGGTTCGCCGAGGTGGGCGCCCGCAATATAGTGGATTACAACGCCCGCCTGGCAGCCCAGGGCAGCGGCCCCAAAATGCCTTATATAGTCGTGGTGATCGATGAACTGGCTGACCTGATGATGATCGCCCCGGATGAGTCCGAGCGCACGGTCACGCGGCTGGCGCAACTGGCACGCGCCACCGGCATCCACCTGGTGATCGCCACCCAGCGCCCGTCCGTGGATGTGGTGACCGGTTTGATCAAAGCCAACTTCCCGGCACGCATCGCCTTTGCGGTGGCCTCCGGTGTGGATTCGCGCGTCATCCTGGATCACCCCGGGGCTGAACGCCTGCTGGGACGCGGCGATATGCTCTTCCAGGCACCAGATGCAGCCTCCCCTCAGCGCGTCCAGGGTGTATTCGTATCGGATGCCGAGATCCAACGATTGACCCACTTCTGGCGCGACCAGGCGGGTGCGGTCAGCCCGATGGTGGCTGTTGCTGGAGGTATCGTGGATGCCCCGGCTTATAGCGGCGTTCCGCTCAAACAGGTGCCCATGTTCGAAGACATGTCGCCGGTGGAAAAGGGGGATGCATTGATGGATGAAGCCATCGAACTGGTAAGGCGAGAAGGACGCGCCTCGGTATCCATGCTGCAGCGCAGATTGCGCATCGGCTACACGCGCGCCGCCCGCATGGTGGATGGTATGCAGGAAAAAGGCATCATCAGTCCGCCCCAGCCAGGCAGCCAGGTGCGCGAGGTGCTGGATTATGGGCAGACCATTCCGCCTGTAGAAGATGGAATGTAGGGGAAAAAGAAATTAGATGAAAAGAAAATTAATGAAAGATGAAAATAATTTCATGCCTATTAAACCAACTCCAGAAATCCTTCCCGAAAGAGAGGCCTAATGAAGTCCAAATTTCTTCCGGTTGTCTTTTTCTTATCTGGTTCTATGCTCTTTGCCTGTAGTCCAACTTCACAGCCCACTCTCCCGACCAAAACCCCTGCTCCGATTATAACAATTCAACCTGTCTCAACTCATACTCCCCGTCCAAGCCCCACTTCTGTGACTGAGTATTTTGGTAACATTGGCGGAGAGAGCGTTAACATCCGCGGCGGTCCTGGGACGAATTATGATGTGGTCACTTCTCTTGCGAAGGGTACAGAACTACGCATCATCGGACGAGATGAGGATTGCACCTGGCTGGTTGTCGATCTGCAAGATGGAGGCACAGGGTGGATCAGGGCAGACCTGATCGTATTTTCTTTTTCCTGTGACCTGGTGGATATTCATGCCATTCCACCCACTCCAACTGCAAAACCTTATATTCAACCCACTTCAGCCGGATGTGATGGGGAGACCGTGCAGGTATCCATCCTTAACAATACCGGGGGCGCAGTTTCGCTCACACTCCGTGGTCCCTGCTCGTATACATTTTACCTGCCTACCGGAAATTCCAGCATAACTGTTCTTCCGGGGAGTTATTCCTATACTGCCTATGGATGTGGAGGTGCTACCTCCACCGGAACACGGTCGATGGATGGTTCTGTTGAATGGACCTGGTTTTGTGAATAATATACACGGCTCCCACAAATGATTTGCTTTTTGAAAATGATGCGATAATGGTACGGATGGAGTGCATATACCTCCACTGCCGAAGAGCTATGTTTAAAAATCAAGGTTCTTAATAATAAAATACCGCGACTTCATCCTCCACCACACAAGAGGCAGCCATCAAGGAAAATTCATTGACCCTTCAACAACTCCCCCTCAACCAGATCCTGCCCGGAGACTGCGTGGAAGTGATGGATACGCTGCCCGCCGGTTCGGTTGACGTGGTGTTTGCCGACCCGCCCTACAACCTGCAGTTGAACCGCACCTTATGGCGCCCGGATATGAGCCGCGTGGATGCAGTTGATGACGACTGGGATCAGTTTAAGGGGTTTGCAGAATATGACCACTTTACGCACCTCTGGTTGACAGCCTGCCGCAGGGTGCTGAAAGACACCGGCACGCTGTGGGTGATCGGCTCTTATCACAACATCCACCGGGTCGGCACGGTGCTGATGGACCTGGGCTACTGGATTCTGAACGATATCGTGTGGGTCAAAACCAACCCCATGCCCAACTTCCACGGGATGCGCTTCACCAACGCCCACGAAACCCTGTTGTGGGCACAGAAGATCAAGGGGGCACGTTATACCTTTAATTATCAGACCATGAAATCCCTGAATGATAACCTGCAAATGCGCAGTGATTGGGAGCTACCCATATGCACCGGGCCGGAACGCGTCCGTTTGAACGGGGAGAAGGGACATTCCACCCAGAAACCGGAAGCGCTGCTGTACCGGGTGCTGTCCTCCAGCACCAAGCCAGGCGATATCCTGCTGGATCCCTTCTTTGGCAGCGGCACCAGCGGAGTGGTTGCCAAAAAACTGCACCGTAATTGGATCGGGATCGAACGTGACCCAGCCTATATCCAGCTTGCCCGCCAGCGCATCGATGCCATTCCGGAAGGCGAGTATTCGGAAGACATGTTCATAAGCCCATCCAAACGCCAACGCCCGCGCGTCCCGTTTGGCAGCCTGCTGGAAAATGGGTATGTTCACATTGGGCAAAATTTGTATTTTGGCAAGACCAGCCTGGTCGCCACCATCCTGGCGGATGGGCGTCTGCAGCTTGGTGAGCAGACCGGCTCGATCCACAGCCTGGGGCGCGAACTGCTTAACGCACCCTGCAATGGCTGGGAACACTGGTACTACCTGGATGAAGCTACGGGGCAAAAATTGGTTTTGGATACTCTACGCGAAAAATACCTGAAAATAGCCAGGCAAGGTTAATCTTACTTGCGAAAATCCTTCTCCCCCGCTTCCATGTGCTCGGCGGTCAACAGAACCATCCTGCCGAGGGTGAAAGCCTGCAGGAACTGCCCGGCAGCTAACCCGGCTTTGGATTGCAGGGCTGTCTCCAGGGCGTCACGCGAATCAAAGATCAGCTCGTGGATGCGGGTGTACTGCCGGCCATCCGGGGCGTGCACGACCTGCTCGACACGGCTGACGATCTCACGGCGCAGGCGCGGCAGTTTTTCAGCCAGGCCCATGAACTTCTGCCAGTTGACCTGAAATTCCTGTTCGTCGAGGGGTTGTTCAAAAAGGATGACCAATTTATACATGGGAAACTCCTGTACCAGTGCCACCATGCCAGATTTAGTGAGGATGGATTGTCTCAATACTGAATTATACGTGGGTTTTTATAAATCAATATCCTGACTATACTCTCAAGGCAATTGCTTATCCTCTCTCCCCATTTTTTAAACGCGATCCCCTCTTTTATGGTATTATTCCGCATCACTACAGGAAAAAGTAACTTCTCAAAAAAGGGGGGTGTTGGGGTGTGAAAGCGAGCAAAGCTCGCTTTCACACCCCAACCTTCTCCCGAATTATTGAAAAGATACGGAAAAAATAATGGAAGAAAATAATAAGATCACGATCATTGAAGGTCCGCCGCCAGTGTTTGAACCCGTCCAGGATGGCTGGGCACTCGGTTTGGGCGAAGGTCCCCACTATAACGTCACCGTGCTGACCCGTCTGCGCACGTTCAACGGTCCGGCACTGGTCGAGCGTTGCTACCGCGCCTGGAATACAGGCGGCCCGATCCACCTGCACTACCGCAACGATGTCGGTATGGAACAGCAGGCGCCCATCATTGCCGTGCGCTCGGTCGAATCGCCGGACGGTCATATGCTCCTGCTGTGGCTCAACATGGACAGTGAGAAGGTGGAATACGAATTTGATACCAGTGATGATGATGACCTGGATGACAGCCCGGATAACCTCAATTAAAGCCGGGTAATTGATGACCAGCCTATCCACAGAGCTCTAATCCGGGGTGTTAACCCTGACTGTGCAGCGACCACCGGTCAATGCACTTAACTTGGAGACCATCTCCGGGCTGTTGACTGCTTTTCGGGATGCCGCCCGCAATCCGGCAGTACGCTGCGTCCTGCTGACCGGTTCGCAGGGTGTTTTCAGCGCCGGACATGACATCAACGAGATGCTGGCAGCACGCGGTCAGCAAATTTCCTACCGCCTCCACCTGCAGGAAACCTACAACCCTCTTATTCTTCAGATACGCCAGATCAGCAAGCCTGTCATCGCCGTGATCAACGGTCCGGTTGCAGGCGCCGGGTTAGGCATTGCCCTGGCCTGTGACCTGCGCATTGCTGCCGATAACGCCCATTTTACAGTCGGGTTTGCGGGCATCGGGCTGGCGCCAGACTCCGGCGTCTCGCTGTTCTTGCCGATCCTGGTGGGGCTGGCACGCGCCACTGAACTGGCTTTCAGCAATGCCACCATCCCCGCCACCCAGGCCCTGGAATGGGGACTTGTCAACCGCCTGGTATCCGCTGATGACCTGGCGTCCGAAAGCGCCAGCCTGGCAGGCTTGCTGGCCAACGGACCTGTGGGTGCCTTTGGGCTGGCAAAGCGCGCCTTTAATCAGTCTGTGCTGCCCAACCTGGAAGATGCCCTGGATTATGAAGCCCATCTGCAGGAGATCGCCAGTCACGGGCAGGAGCATGTGGAGGGAGTAAGCGCCTTCCTTGAAAAGCGTTTTCCGAATTTCAACCCAACCCACCAGTAGAAAACTTTCATCTACAATCACTTGTAACCAAAATCACGCAGGACGTCATTAATAGTGCATGGTTTTTGTCATATTGACGTAAACTGTAATATCGTGTAACTTTAAGGGGCAAGCGCAATGCCCGGGAGTAGTTCCCAAGTAGCGAGACTCTATGATTGTAATCGTCAACATATACGCGTAATAAAGCGGACACTCTTCCGAGGTGTCCGCTTATGTTTTTTACATCAATTTCAACCAATAGTAGGAGATGAACATGTCAGGACAGATCAATGCATTTGAAATGGCGCAGGAGCAGTTTGATGGCGTCGCTAAAAAGCTGAATCTTGATCCACAGATCAGCGAAGCACTGCGCTGGCCCATGCGTGAATTTACCTTCCGCATCCCGGTACGCATGGATGATGGCAGCTTGCGCGTTTTCCAGGGATACCGGGTGCAGCATAACGATGCGCGCGGCCCCAACAAGGGTGGCATTCGCTTCCACCCCTCAGAGACACTGGACACCGTACGTGCCCTGGCCACCTGGATGACCTGGAAATGTGCAGTTGCGGATATCCCCCTGGGTGGCGGCAAGGGCGGCATTATTGTCGACCCGGCTACTCTCTCAACTGCAGAAAAAGAACGCCTGTGCCGCGGCTGGGTGCAGAATATGTGGCGCAATATTGGGCCGCGCCAGGATGTACCCGCACCAGATGTCGGCACCACCCCGCAGATGATGGGCTGGATGATGGATGAATATTCCAAGCTCACCGGACAGTTCACACCGGGTGTCTTTACCGGCAAGCCCCTGGGCGGCGGCGGCTCACTCGGACGCACCGAAGCCACCGGCTACGGCGTCATTTATACCGTGCGTGAAGCCATGAAGTACCTGGGCATCGATCCCAAAAAGAGCGTAGCTGCCATTGAAGGTTTCGGAAATGTGGCACAATATGCCTCCATCGGCTTCATTGAAATGCTGGGCGGCAAGGTCGCCTGCGTATCCTGCTGGGATCGCCATGACAAGACCTCCTACACCTACAGCCACGCGAACGGCATCGATCCGCACTTCCTGCTGACCATCGTGGATCAGTACGGCACCATCGACAAGGTTAAAGCAGAGGCTGCGGGTTACATCATCGAATCCGGTGACAAGTGGATCGAAAAGGATTGTAACGTGCTCATCCCGGCTGCCATCGAAGGTCATGTCAATGCCGAGACCGTCGTCAAGATGTCCAAAAACGTCAAGATCGTGGCGGAAGGCGCCAACGGCCCCTGCACCCCAGAAGCTGATGAATACATCAAGCAGAAAGGCATCTTCGACATCCCCGACTTCCTGTGCAATGCAGGCGGCGTAACCTGCTCATACTTTGAGAGCGTCCAGAACGATATGAATTTCTACTGGTCGAAGCAAGAGGTTTTGGAGAAGCTGGATGCCAAGATGACTTCCGCTTTCCACGGTGTGCTCAACATGTCCACCAAGGAAAATGTGTACATGCGAGATGCGGCCTACATGGTCGCCATTGACCGCGTGGTCAAGGCCATGCAATTACGCGGCTGGGCGTAAGTTCGGCTTTTTAGTAAATTAATAAGACCTGACAGGTTTTTGAAACCTGCCAGGTCTTTGTTTTTTGTTGTTTTTTTGGGGATGCTAATTTTCTTAAGCCGGGTAAAGCACCAGACCGACCGTGCCGGGACCAAAGTTGATCGCCAGCGCAACAGAGAGATCGGTCAGCTCAGCCGATTTGAAGTTGAACATCTTTTTGGCCTGGTCCAGCAGCGCCTGCCCGGAGGCAAGGTCACGGGCATGCACCACCGCCAAATGCACAGGTTGATCCCCAAAAGCCTGCCTGCCGATTTCAAGCACACGTTCCAGGGCAGCTTTGCGGGTGCGCACCTTGTCGGTCATGTTCACCAGGCCGTCCTTGAGCACTGCGATCGGCTTGACATTCAAAACCGAAGCCAGCGCCGCAGAAAGTGTGCCAACCCGGCCGCTCATGCGGGCATAATCAAGCTTGTCGAGGGTCAAGACGATCTGGACCTTGCTGCGCACTGATTCAAGGTGCTTGATGATTTCATCGACACTCTTACCGGCGCGCTCCAATTGGCGGGCTGCCCGGCACATGAAACCCAGCCCCATCGATCCACCAGCCGAGTCAAATGTGATGATATTAAACTTATCCTTCAATTCCAGTGCGGCGGCAACAGCCGAGGCATACGTACCCGACAGCTTGCTGGTGACATGCAGGGATAGAATGGTATCTCCGGGTTTGGCGATCTTTTGGTAAAACTCGCTGAACTGGTGCGGAGATGGCTGCGATGTTTTTGGGATGGTCCTGCTCTCTTCCACTTTTCTATAGAAATCATCAAAACCCATATCTACAAACTGGAGATAGGTTTTATCTCCAAACTGGATATTGATGGGTATCACGCGGAGATCAAACTCCTGTTCCCAGGCAGGTGGCAGATCAGCCGCACCATCGGTGACAATATGCAACATAATATTTCTCCTTTAAGGGGTTGGAGGATTAAAATAACACAAATAAACCTTGTATTTGCATATTGAAACCCCAATTATTACTTTGAGTTGCTGGCTATAACGCGCAATAACGCTCCACCTCGGCCGCGATGACTGACAGGCTGTCTTCCCAGAATTTGGAGGTGTGGATGTTGATGCCGAAGCGGTCTGCCAGCCCGGCTGCACTGTCCTCACCGGTGGAGGCCAGCAGATTTTTGTAATCGGGCACAAAATCTGCGCCGCGCTGCTGGTAGATGGCATACAGGCCGGTGCCAAACAGCAGTCCGAAGGCATACGGGAAGTTATAGAAAGACAGACCCGCATAGTAATAGTGCGGTTTCCAGGTCCACATATACTTGTGCAGGGTGCGCTCATCCACAGCCTGGCCAAAGGTGGCTTTTTGGGCGCTCTCCATGATGTCACACAGGTCATCCGCAGACAGCTCGGCATTGGCACGGCGCTCGAACACTTCCTTCTCAAACAGGTAGCGCGAGTAGATGTCCACGATCACCTGGGCGTGCCCGATCAGGGAGACTTCCAGGATGGCCAACTGCTCCTGCGGGTCAGAGACCTGTTCGAGGGCAGCATGCTTGACAATGGTCTCACACATGATGGAGGCAGTCTCAGCCAGGGTCATGGGGGTGTTGCGCTGCATGGCGGTCTTGCCAGCCTGGTAAATGCATGAATTGTGGAAACCGTGCCCAAGCTCATGCGCCAGCGTGGAGACCTGTCCGAGCGAGCCGTCAAAGTTGGAAAGGATGCGTGATTCTTTTACCAGCGGGAGACCCATGCAAAAAGCCCCGCCGCGCTTGCCTTCGCGCTGCTCGGCATCGATCCAATTATTTTGCATGGCATGCCTGGCAAAGTCGGCCATTTCCGGTGAGAACTCATGGAAATGTGCGCAGATGAACTCGCGCGCTTCCTCAAAGGTGTAACTGCGGCCGGTCTTTCCAGTGGGGGCAAAGATATCCCACCAGGCCAGTTTTTCAGAGCCAAAGCGGCACGCCTTAGCCTGGAAGTAACGCCGAAAGACAGGGAAGGAATTCTGCATGGCGCCCAGCATGGCTTCGAGGGTGGGACGGTCGATGCGGGCCTGGTCAAGTGCCCCATGCAGTGCATCTGTGCGGCCGCGCAACCGGTTGAGCGTATTAACCGTACCCTTGACCCCGTTCAGGCAGGCTGCCAGGGGTTCGCGTGCGGTCTGCCAGGCGTCCATTTCCGCAGCATAAGCCCGCTTGCGCACATCTGCATCCGGGTGGGAGTGCAGGTTGATGAGAGCCGGCATGGGCAGCTTTTGGGTCTTGCCATCCAGCTCGAAATCCACCGTCAGCTGGGAGGTGAGCGTGCCCTGCAGTTTGCTCCAGGCGTTGGCGCCGCTCAGGTTCAGCTCGGCGGACAGGGCTTCTTCGGCTGCGGTCATCAGGTACTTGCTCTGCTCGGCAGTCTCTTTAAGGATGAAGGCATGCGCAGCGACGGTTGAGTCAGCCTGGATCATTTCGGGCAAGTGTGGAGCCAGTTCCCCCACCCAAACGCTGAAGCGGACGCCCAGTTTTTGCAGGCGCACGTTGGCCTGCTCGAACTCGGATTGCAGGCGCATGGCGGTGGTGTTGTGGGAGTCGGTGGAAATAAATGAGTTGAGATAAGCCCGCATAGTACCAGACAGGTCATAGATGGCATTGAAACCCTCGATCAATTGACCCATGGCTTCAGCCAGTTTTGGCAGGGGTGCGTCCACTCCCATTAAGGCAGCATTTTGATTAAAGAACGCTTCCTGACTCTCAATTTTTTCTTTAAGCGATTTAATAGCAGATTGGTATTCATTCGATTCCAGGCCAGGGTATACATTGCTGAGATCCCAGCGAGGTGCGGGCAAGGTCATGATCTCCTCCGAGAAAATTTTATAGTGAAATATAGTATAAACCATTTTAAAGAATGACGATGGATGACGGTCGAAGACCCCCGCCGAAGGTCCCCGACCATAGGTCTCTGCAGGAGGCAGGGGAAAGAGAAAAGGGAGTTCAGGGGGTGTATAAAATATTAACGTGACGATTACTTGACAGCCCTTCGGCTTGACTATATAATGCAGCCTGCCTTCCTCGCTAGCTCAATGGCAGAGCGGGCGGCTGTTAACCGCTAGGTTCGAGGTTCAAGTCCTCGGCGAGGAGCTATTTAAGTAACTCTGCGTCAGTTGATGCTGACGCAGAGTAGGGTTGCCCAGCTCGCCGGACCTGGGCAGGTGATATTGTAGCATAAAGGAGATTGGCGATGGCAGCGCTTCCTACTTTCATTTCGACAGAAGAAGCCGCCCACTTGCTGGGGGTCAGCCAGGCACGCGTGCGCCGCATGATCGAGGCCGGGACCATCAAAGCCGCCAACGTTGGCAGTGATACTGTGGTGAGCGAAGCCAGCATCCGTAAATTCCATAAACAACAACCAATCAGTCAGCCCAGCGGAATCCAAAAAGAAGACTTGCCGGAATATAAAAAATATTCATATTTAAGGAATGGCATTATTAGTATTTCCGAAGCCGCTCGCAAGTATGATATTACCTTCTCTGCATTGCACAGATGGGTCACACGAGGGTACATCCTTCGCAAAGGGCAGGACAAGAACAAGGTTCTTCTCAGCGAACAGGATGTTGCCTACTGTGCAGATATTTATCACTCACATCGAGGCCGCGGTAATTGGCTCTTCAACAATGACGGTACACCTTATATACCGAGATCTGAGAAAGTCCAAACTCCAGCATGATCGATCTTCTGTCGCCTGCATTCGGATGGCGATGAACGTGGCGTGCTGGTGTATGAGTATTAATTCAGGACGGCGGTTCGAGCCTTGTAAAATAGATAATAAACTAATGAAGCGGCTTCCAGAAATGGAGGGCGCTTTTTGATTGCGTGTGTGGCATAATTACAACATTGTGTTAGCTTGTAATAGATATTGCTGGCGTTGGCATGATGGAAGAAGGAAATAAATGTCTGATATCATTACCTTTACAATTTCAATAGTGGCACTCACCATGTCTCTTTTCACGCTCTGGCTCACTTTTTTCAACCGTGGAAAGGTTCGCATGACATTGCCCTCAATGGTAGTATTCGGATATGATACCCGTGGATCACATAATGGGTTTGATCCAAAGATCATGGTGCGTAGCCATATCTTCAGTACTGGTGAGCGTGGACAAATTATCGAAGCTCTGTTTGCCCAACTACACTTCAGTACATCGAATGAAATGTTCCCTGTGTGGGGCGTAGATGCAGATAATAAGCTCGTACGAGGGGGAGGTCTGTGGGTTGGCAAAACTGGTGTGACTGCGTGGCATCATTTCGTCGCCAGTACAAATTTCAAGTTCCAGCCAGGATCATACACACTTGAAGTCTTCGCCAGGGTTCATGGGTCGCGTTATCCCAAAAAGCTATCGTCAACAACGCTATTGATTCCTCTTGAAACTTCCATAAGTCGCCATGATGGCTCTGAACAGATGTGGTTCGACCTCGAACCACAGACCGGTGAATTTCAGCCACGGCTTGAGTCTCGTGGTGAAATTTACAGCAGCAAGGTCACCTAATTATTCAGGATTTCAGAAGAGATTGCCACCACCAACCAAAAAACTAAGAATCGCGACCGGAATATTCGTGTCACACAAGGTAAGCAACATTGGTAGGCAAAGTCGTCTAATTCACTTGGTAACTTTTCAAGAATATAGATGGTTACTTTTACAACATCCGCACGGACCGAGTCGTATATACGGGTAAAAATCTAAGCCTGCGGTTCGAGCCTAAAATAAAAGATAAAAATGAAGCGCCTTCCGGAAATGGAGAGCGCTTTTAGATTCTTGTAGCAAATAAATGTAAATTAATTGAACATAATGTTTTATATCGTTTGTTTTTGTCAATGGAACACAGACAGAACGCTTACTTCCTACAATGTCTATTCTCAAATCCCGATGAAATATTTCTTGAAATCACATAATAGCTATTCCCCAGGGAACTGGAACGTGAGATCGCAAATTATATGGAGTTCTACAACAACCAACATCATCATGAATCACTGGACAACTTGACCCCAGCGGATGTTTACTACGGCAAACAGCCTATTTTGTCCAATTTTCTTTGATAAAATATTGATGATATGACTGCTTCGGTTATATACTTATTAGAGTTACTTACTGACTTTGGCTCTGGCCGTGGCTCAAATAAAGCATTAAATAATCTAGCCGTACCCAATCAACTAAAAGATTTGATTCCTAAACTGCTAGTAGAAATCGTCTCTTTTGTAGATAATAACAATAGTTCATAACTAGATAATTCACAACTTATAAGACACACCAGAAGTATCACAATAATTCCGCCTGCTCCACAATTTCTGGTAATCTCACCTCTTGAGTTGCTAAAATATGACATCTTATTTCGCTGATCTTTCGTCCATAATAGAGTACAGGGTACGCATAGAGTTTACGCCACCTATGGACCCACTTATTCTTGCGGAGGGAGTACCATTTGTCTCTCTGCTCACAGAAATCGAAGCTAATACATTAACTGCCACTGCAAAGGAACTTCGTAGACTATATAATCGTATTCCATATAGTTCCCCACTCTACTGGTGGGAAACGCAATCAAAGAACGATGGATCTGCTGCTTGTGTCTACATCGGACAAACAGTGCATCTTCGAGTTCAGAAACGATTCGAGTCGCATGCGGTGGTTATGAGACTTCTTGCCAGGTACGTGAACTCCAGTGACATAACGGTCATGTTTCGACTATGTTCCAGGTTGGATGTTATTTACGAGAATTGTCATCATGGAATAGAGCATCTTCCACCCGATCAGGCAGCAAGGGTGGTGACTGATGTAGAAGCATACCTAATCTACGTGAACCAGCCACCGCTCAATATACAGCGAAAACATCACCCCAAGAAACCATGGAAACCGTTTGTTGTTGAGGAGATGCGATTTAGGTAGTCTGATATTCCTCAGGATAAGGTCAATATTCTTAAAACCTTGAATCGCCCAACACAGCGTACCAGGAAAACCACCCGGCACTTTACGCTGGACAAGAGCAGGGACTCTGCAATTTTTTGCGAATAAGCACTTATTAGTTTTTTCGCCTGTGAGCTTCCCCCTTTAAAGTTCCACCCTTGCTGGTAACCCCAACCGTTAGATCGACACCATCACTTCTACCGCGTGGACCGAGTCAAATTTACGGAGATCCACAGCATTCCCTGTGGTCGCAATTCAGACTGGTGGTTCGAGCCTAGAAATGTGAAGGCTAATTTAACAAAAAATCGATAATATTCTGAAAGCTGATTCCTTCAATTTCCTCGCTAATATGAAAATCCATCGATAATAGTATCTTTCGATAATTATCCTTGATTGAAAGCAATCCTTGGAATTCACGATTCTTCACTTTTTCATCTGCCAAAGATAGCGCTGTTTGAATATACAACTTTTCGTCATCCTTGGTCGCGATGAAATCAATTTCAAACTGATCATCAACTCCAACCCTCACATCAAACCCTCTACGTTTCAACTCGAGATATACTATATTTTCAAGAACTCGTCCAATATCCAAATCTCGGAAGCCAAGAATTGCATTTCGGATACCGCTATCAACAATATAAAATTTTTGGGGAGACCTTAATATCCTTTTACCTTTTAAATTATATCTGTCTGCTTTGTATAGGATAAATGCTTTTTCAAAAGCCTCAAGATAGTTCAATACGGTGTCAACGTGTGTTTTTTGTCCATTGCTTGAGAGATAATCAGCAATATTGTTGGCTGATACCAAATTCCCTACATTGTCTATCATAAACTTAAGTATCAAATTTAGCAGACTTATATTCTGAAAATTATTTCGGGAAAGAATATCCTTGACAACAACCGTGTTATAAATCCCGTCTAAATATTCTTTTGCAAGATCTTCTCTTTTCTCAAATTCCACTAATCCCGGAAAACCACCATACTTAATATAATCCCGAAACAATAATTGGGGATCATCCCTTTGGATCGACAGGGTTTCCTTGAATGAAAGTGGAAAAATGTGAATTTCTACATATCTCCCAGAAATGAAGGTTGCAAGGTCCGAAGACAATAAAAAAGCATTAGATCCTGTGATGTATATATCGCAATCAAAATCAACCTGGAAACTTGCGATAGCCTTTTCCCAACGGTCCACAACTTGAATCTCATCCAACAGGAGATAGTATCTTCCCTGTTGAATTTGGTTACGAATGTGATCATAAAAGATTTTATAATTTTCGATGTTTTCGTATTGAAGAGATTCGAAATTCATTAATATGATTTTCTTTGGGTCTACACCGCTCGATATTAATTGATCACGGAATTGTTGCAATAGGACTGATTTGCCACATCTTCGAATTCCAGTGATTACCTTAATAACCTTTTTATCTCGAAATTCAATAAGCTTCTTTAAATATGCAACTCGGGAAATCATGTTTGTTTTCATATGGCACATTTTATCTGTTTAAATATACAAAGTCAATGAATTTCATAGTTTATTCATTGCAGTGAACAATAATTTTTTTTCGATAATTCTATCCGCTAGGAAATAATACCCTCCAGCAAGTGACCTGATGTATTCTTTTCCCATCCAGTCGATTAATTGTTGCCGATGGAAACCCAGAGCGAATTTACGCACATCATTTTTTATAACTTGAAAACGCACCCGCTTGCTATGTATCCTTCTCTTGCAACGCTGACGGAATATATTGTATGGCAAGGTAAATACCCAATCCCCCTTAAGTTAGAGAACATGCCCATCAACAGCATTTAAACAGTTTGATGGATCATGGGAAGTACAAGGTGGATGGTTTAACAGATTTAATTTAAAAGAAAAAGTAGATAATCTGTTTATAAAATTTTCGAATCAATTGGAAAGTAGACAAAAATCTAAATCCAGTCCTTAATTATTGTTAAAAATCTCTAAAATTGTTGTTTCTCTAAAGCTTGACAATCAATTACAATGTAATTACTAAAGAAGGTGCATCATGAACAAGACTGTTCGCACAAAAGTTATCAAAATCGGCAATTCTCGTTGGGTACGCATACCGCATACCATGCTGGAAGAAGCAGGGTTGACGGATAAGGTGGAGATGAAAGTGGATGGAGATAAGCTTATCATCCACGCTACTCACCTACCTCGCCATGGCTGGGAAAACCTTTTTGCTGTAATGGCCAATCAAGGCGATGACCGGCTGCTGGATGAACCACTCTCCACCCAATGGGATGAGGAAGAGTGGACGTGGTAACAAACCGTTTTGAAGTCCACCTTGTTAATTTAGATCAAACAATTGGAAGCGAAATCCAAAAAACCTGTCCATATCTCTTTTTTCACCCGTAGATTGAATGTTCACATTGCGACAGTCATCGTTGCCCCGATGGCCACCTAAGGACGTGATTTCCTATCACAGGTGAACTTCCACTAGGAAGGAAAGGATGGGAAGATAATTCTAGATCAATCCGTATTGTAGATAAACAATGGTTGGTGAAGAAAATCGGGAAAGTCACCGTTAAAACCAGGCGCGAAGTACATGCCGTATTGAGCGAGATGTTTGCTGAATAAATCGACCAAACCATTTGAATTTCCTTTATATCACTACAAATATCTTTCTTTAACTTGACAAACATAGATAGATAATGTTAAACTGGCACTCGTGCACTTTACAGTTCCCTATCAATGTTAACGCCCTAGTGTACTGCAACGCCAGTGAGAAAACTTTTGGTATTACATCTCTGTCAAAAAAACGGTTGGGGAAGAGTACCTGGAAAACAAGCGAAATGTCCCCATGTGGTTTCCAAGATTGAAGCCATGGAAACTAGGTTAAATCGTCTGTCCTTTGTTACCCACGTCAAGGAAAAATATAATTTCTGAGCATCTGCCCCTGTTGACAACCCCTCAAGGTTTTCTTGACCTGTACAGGAAACCCTGAGGGGGCTTTTTTGATTTGCCTACCCCTCGTTCCTGAACTGCAGGCAGCTTTTACTTTCACCAAATTTCCTCCGACCTCAGGGAGTCCCATCTTTTTGGGGCGCTTTTCGGGGGTTCGTTCCTCGATTTTCATCCATTGTCAATCGTCCATCGTCTTTGCCCAATGTTTTCTTAAAAAATGGTATCATACCTGTAAAATTGAATGTACCGTTGAGGATGCATGCCAAAATCGTTATCTGCCACCCTGATCAAAACCATTGAATACTTCTTCCTGCCTTTCCAATATCCCCGGCGCTTCCTGCCGTTGCTGGGAAAGGTGTTGACCAACCGCAGCCTGGTGCATGAGATGCCGCGTCTCACCCCGCAGCGCGTCTGGTTTCAAAAAATGGGCACCCAGACTGTCCTGGACGTGGGCAGCTACGTCGGCTCTTTTGCTTATGCCATCCGTCACATCCTGCCGGAGGCTCGCATCTATTCATTTGAACCGTTGCAGGATAATTATGCCCAACTGGTAAAAAATCTGTCTCCCTTTGGCAATTTCCAGGCTTTCAACACCGCCATCGGTGACCATGCCGGGCAGCTGCAATTCTATCGCAGCGATTTCAGCCCGTCCTCCTCTGCGCTGGAGATGGGGGAGTTGCATCGCCAGGCATTCCCACAATCCGCCCATTCCACCCGCCTCACTGTACCGGTTGCCCGCCTGGACGATTATCTGGAAAAAATGATGCTCACCCCGCCGGTCTTCTTGAAAATTGATGTGCAGGGCTTTGAGGATGCCGTATTAAGGGGAGCCGGGCAGGTTTTGAAGCAGGTGGATTTCCTTGAGATCGAAGTATCCTACCAGCCATTGTATTCAGGCCAGCTGCTTTTTGATGGCATCCACCACATGCTGGCAGACGCAGGCTTCCGCTTTGCCGGGAATCTGGACTCCATGCTTTCGCCCCTGGACGGATCGATATTGCAATCGGATGCCTTGTTCATAAAGACCAAATGACGAACACGCTTGTGGAACTCTCCCTGATCGTGCCGGCCTACAACGAGCAGCAATTGATCGGCTCCAGTCTCGAAATATTGGTTCAATTCCTTGCGCCGCGTTACCCGCACTTTGAGATCCTGGTGGTCGATGATGGCAGCCAGGACCAGACCGCCCGGGTGGTGCAGCAGTTTTCTGAGACCCAGCCGCGTGTGCATTTGCTGGCACAGCCCTCCAACCAGGGCAAAGGCCGCGCCATCCAGCGCGGCGTGCTGGAAAGCCAGGGAGAATACATTCTCTTCATGGATGCGGATCTGCCCTATGATCTGGACGCCGTGGAGGCCTTCATGGCAGTTCTGCGCAGTGAGGTTGACCTGGCGATTGGCTCGCGGCACCTGAAGGGATCAGAAATACGGGGTGTGCCACCCCTTAGGTATCTGGCCGGCCAGGTTTTCAGCCTGTTGGTGGCCGTTCTGATGTTCCCTGGCATTCATGATACCCAGTGTGGTTTCAAGGGCTTCAGGGCTGAAGCTGCCCACCAGATCTTTAAACGAGTCACCATCCAGAAATTTGGATTTGATGTGGAAGTGTTATATATTGCCCGCAAGCTCAAGTATTCCATCCTGCCAGTGCCGGTGCGGATGACTGGTTTTCGTTATGACAGCCGCATCAATGTCCTGCGTGATTCAGGCAGAATGTTCCTGGACCTGTTCGCTATTCGCTTGAATGACAGGCGTGGAAAATATGATTGACCATACCTTTAACATTTATTCGGAGGCTTGAAAATGGCTCAATCTTCAAAACCATCTGGAAACATGTTGCGCAGGTTATCTGACCCGCGTCTCTGGATCCTGGTTGCCAGCCTGGCCATTTTTCTGCCTCTGCTAGTGTATGCATACATGGGAATTTTCTCACGCTATCAGGCGGATGATTATTGTTATGCCTGGAATGGTACTTCACGCACGATTCTGGACGCACAAACCACCTGGTACAAGACCGATTCCAGTCGTTATGCAGCCACATTCATAATGACATTGAGCGATCGATTGGGTCGCTGGACCGTACCGATTCTGCCCACCTTGGTACTTGGCTTGTGGCTGACGGGCACCTGCTGGTTGTTCATGCGCCTTCAAAAAATGCTCAACCTGGATTTTCCACCCATGGCTGCTTTCCTGTTGGCGGAATTGCTGATCTATTTTATATTGATGCTGGCTCCCAATCTTTACCAGATCTTGTTTTGGCGCGCAGGGATGGTGATCTACCTGCTGCCCCTGGTTTTACTGACTTATCTGGGCGTATTTCTCCTATCCCAGGCTTCCAACCCTGCCAAAAAATGGCGTCCCCTGGTGGCAGGGCTGGCTGTGCTGTTTTTCTTTTTCAACGGCGGCTTTTCCGAGACTATCGCAACCATTCAGATCGGCATGCTGGCACTGGCGCTGGTGGTGCTCCTCTTCCTTGCAAAAAGAGACACCCGGCAGTGGGCATTGATCCTGGTGGGCTGTGCCTGGCTGGGTTCCCTGCTGGCAATGGCAACGCTCTACTTCTCGCCTGCCACCCGCATGCGCCAGGGGTTGCTGGGTCCGGCGCCCGACCTGGTCAACCTCATCCGTATGACACTGACCAATGCATTTCTCTACATGTATATATCCCTGGATGAGATGGCCTTCCAGTTTGTCATCCTGCTGCTGTCTGCCATGCTGGTTGGTTACGTTTTATACGCAGCCCGGCTCACAGAGTCAACATTGCGACCTACCGGGCTTGTATCGGCATTGTTCCTTCTGCCAGTCATCGCTTTTCTATGGATCGTGTGTGTCACTGCGCCCAGCGCTTTTGGAGAATCCGCCTACCCGGAAGGGCGTGTTCAGTTGGATGCCCTGTATATCATAGTGACGATGGTCATGGGCGCAGGTCTGATCCTGGGCGTCAGCTTGGGATTGCTGCATCAGCGTTCCCGTGAGCTGGCTCCAAACTGGCTGCAGGCAGCCTGTCTCCTGCTGCTGGTGGGTATGAGCCTGTTTCCAATGTATTCCACCCGGAAAATAATGAAAGATCTGCCAGAGTACCGGCAGCGGGCGGCAGCCTGGGATGCACGCGATGCCTCCATCCGTGCCAGTGCTGCACATGGGCGGCTGGATGTCACGGTGACTGCTTATACCAGTGTGGCAGGTTTAATGGAAATGGGTCCCGAATCATCCATGTGGGTGAACGGTTGTGCTGCGCGTTATTATGGAGTACGGTCGATTACTGCTGAAACGCCATAAATTTTATCCATGGATATATAAGAATGGTAACTTCTCAAGAAAGTGGACTCCTTCCCCCGTATTATTGTGACTATACAAAAGATAATCTCAGTGTGACCTGATAGGGAATATCCCGGTTAAAATTAAATTCCGTACCAATAATCTTCCAAATTTTGGAGCATAACATGGCAATGACCTCGCGCGAAAGAGTCCAAACTGTACTTGATCATGGTATTCCTGACCGTGTTCCTGTCATACTTGGCGTTAGCAATGCGACGGGTCTCAAGATCCATCCTTACAGGAGTTTGAAAAAAATACTGGGGGTAAAAAGTGAAGACAAGTATATTTATGATTGGCCGGAGTTGGGAACCGCCCTCCCTGACGAAGCGATCATGCAGCGTCTGCATAGTGATGTTCGTGGAATTCTGGACCGGTTTCCCTTGGAAATCTATGTGCGTAATCAAAATCGACCTCCCCATACTCCTTTCATTGATGATTGGGGGGGTGGACAAGTGGAGATCGGTCCGGATAATTGGTTTCCCAGTATAGCCCCCATTCCGAATGCCACCACTAAAGATGAATTGAAAAATTATTCGTGGCCGAATATGGATGATCCTTACCGGGTGGCTCATGTGAGAGCCCAGGCACAAAAATTAAATGAAGAAAATCAGTTTGCAGTGATGGCAACACCATGGTTGATGTTCCCTTTTGAACGGGCGTTTGAGATGCAAGGGATGGATAAATTCATGATCAACCTTGGGAGGAGACCAGATTTTGCACAAGAACTTCTCAATAAAAACAATCAGTTATGTATGCAGTTGATGGATCATTTCCTGGATGAGTGTGGTGACTTTATCGACATTATCAAAATAGGAGACGATCTGGGAACCCAGAATAATTTAATGATCTCCCCGCGCATGTACAAAAAAATGTTGAAACCTTTGCATGCAGAGATGATCACCATGATCAAACAAAAGACAAAGGCAAAAGTATTTTTTCACACAGATGGTGATGTTTTTGACTTGATCGAGGATTTTATCGAGATTGGAGTGGATATTCTAAATCCCGTTCAAACTTCTGCAGGAAAAATGTCAAATTTGGAAGAGTTAAAGAAACATTACGACAAGCGTATTGTTTTTTGTGGCGCAATCGATACTCAGAATATTTTACCTTACGGTACGCCTGACCAGGTCAGGCAGGAAGTCAAACGAGTTATAAATATCCTTGGAAAAGGTGGCGGGTATATGGTAGCGCCGGTCCATACTGTAATGAACGATGTACCAGGTTTGAATGTTTTGGCAATGGTGGATGCGGTTGAGGAATACGGGATTTATCCACTAAATACTGGGTAAGTAGAAACAAAAACACGAAACAAGAGAGGGAGAATTTTCTCTTGTTTTGTGTCAACTTGTTATATGTTACAAGCTCTCTTTTTCGTAAGGAATGCCATCTGCGGCTGGACCGCGGCTGCGTCCAACAACACCGGCAAGTACAACCATGGTGATGATATACGGTAACATCAATAAAACTTCAGCGGGAATTGGGAACTGAAGTAGGGATAATTTGGTGGTTAACGATTCTGCAAAACCAAACAACATCCCGGCTTGGAGAGCTCCCAGGGGGTTCCAATTGCCAAAGATCATCGCTGCGAGTGCAATGAACCCACGACCGGCTGTCATGGTCTGCTCAAATCGTCCAACAGAACCCAGGGAAAAATAAGCACCGCCAAATCCAGCCACCATTCCGCTCAGTACACAAGCAAGATACCTTGTTCGGAATACATTCACGCCCAGTGTATCTGCTGCTTTCGGGTGTTCACCAACTGACCTGTGGCGTAATCCCCATTTCGTTTTAAATAAGGCAATGGAGAGAAGGATAACAAGAAAATACATCGCATAGATAAAGAGATTATGGTCGAAGAAAATGGGACCGATGACTGGGATTTTCGAAAGGAGAGGGATTGCATAAGGTTTAAAAAACCCAGATTCATTTAACCATTGATTTTGAGAATCTTGGAGAAACTTGATAAACAAATAAGAAGTTAAGCCGGTGGAAAATATGTTGATCATTGTACCGGAAATGATCTGATCGACTTTGTATTTTATCGATAAAACCGCATGTACCAAACCCAGTAATGCGCCTATCAGTATGGCTGCCAGGATTCCTGCCCACAGGCCGAGAATGCTGCCGATGACCGCGCCTGCGAATGCACCTGCGATCATCATTCCTTCGATTGCGATATTTACAATGCCTGCTCGCTCGCTCAGGATGCCAGCGAGGGCACCAATTGTGATGGGTACTGATCGGATCACCATTACAGCCAACATTCCAGTGAAGCTGATCGAAGTACCTGAGGCACCCCATACGAGAAATCCTAAAACCACTAAACCCCCTATTGCCCCGATTATGGAACTTATGCCCTTTTTAAACCCGCGAATGATCTGGTAAAGTCCAAGTCCTGCGCATAACCCCGCGATGAGATCAAGTGCAAACCTGGTGTTGAAAACCCAATTTGGAATTTGAATGGCAGTATGATTAATATTTGTTGAGAAAGTTGTCAGTGCTTCCGGTTCGATGGATTTTGTTAAAACCAGTTTGATAAATAATGCAACCAGAATGAAGAAAACACCGGGAATATGCTGCCGGTAGTTGGAAAGATAATTGAGAATTATTTTTATTTTTTCGTTTTGCATTGGAGTTTCCATTATTTCTTCGCGCTAAAAGAAATTGTGGATGTGCTTACTTCTTTTACTGATTGCTTTTTGAGGCGGTAAATCGTGCGAATGATCGCTGGTGCCGCGATAAAAAGAATAATAAAAGATTGCAAAATATTGATGATGTAAATAGGAGTACCTGCACGTAATTGCATGACCCTGGAACCACTGCGTAGGAGCCCAAATAATAGCGCAGTCAGGATTACTCCGAGTGGATGATTTTGAGCCAGCAGTGCCAGGGCGATCGAATCAAAGCCATATCCGCTGGCTAATGCTTGCGATTGTCGCCAGGTGACACCAAGGATTTCACTTGCACCAGCCATACCTGCGATCGCACCGGATAACGCCATTGCAGCCACGGTCACAAGTGTAATATTCATACCAGCGTATTTGGATGCGTTCGGGTTTAAGCCGACAGAGCGGATCTCAAACCCCCAGGTGGTTTTGAAAAGGATGAACCAAACAAGGATTGCAACAGCGATGGCAATAAAGAAACCAAGATGAAAACGGATCGGTTCGGGGAAGAATCGATATAGATGAGCGCTGTCAAGGATCCAGGGTGTTTTTGGAGTAACCTCATTCGGGTCGCGAAGAGGGGATGAGATCAAATAATAGATCAAATAATAAGCCACATAGTTCATCATGATCGTCGTGATCACTTCGTGCGCACCTGTTCTCACTTTGAGAAAACCAGGTACAAAACCCCACAAACCTCCAGCCAATGCTCCAACCAGCATGGCTAGTGGTACATGGATCCAGGGTGACAAACCGGTGAATGTCCAACCTGCCCAACCTGCAGCAATTGCTCCAACCAATACTTGTCCTTCAGCGCCGATATTAAATAAACCAGCCCGAAAACCTAGTGCAACTGCAACACCTGTAAAAAGATATGGGGTAGTTACGACCAGGCTTTCCAAAAAAGGTGTAAATGCTTTCTGAATTAAAGCCGAATCCCCGCTTTGAATTGCGGCACCGATCTTGGCTGGATCACCAAGCGCTCCCAAAAAAAGTGAGGAATAGGTATTCGCAACAATTTTCCAAGAAGTTGAGATTCCAGATAAAAAGGAAGTGCCAAAAGCCTTGTATACCTCAGGTGAGGTAAGAATGACTAATATTCCTCCCATGATAAAACCGCTAATGATGGAAAGGATAATGATCGTTAATGAGCTGTTTGAAAGTTCCTCATAAAAAATGGAGATAAAATTCCGTTTATCGTCGCTATTTTTTTTATTTTTCATGTTTTTTCCCTAGGTAATTATTTCCCTTGCCTGGGTGTTTTCAATTTTCTTTTTATTAATTGTTGGTGTGACACCAGCCATTATTAACCCGAGTTCTTCTTTTGTTACTGCGTTTGCTTTTACGATGGTTATGATTTTTCCACGGAACATAACGGCAATTCGATCAGACAATTGCATGATTTCATCAAGCTCAGTTGAAACCAGAAGGACAGCACATCCCTCGTCCCGCTTTTCAATGATACGGCTGTGAATATATTCGATGGATCCGACATCCAATCCACGCGTAGGTTGTGATGCGATCAACAATTTAATGGGTCTGGAAAATTCCCGGGCGATGATCACTTTTTGTTGATTTCCCCCGGATAATGAATGTACCAGGGTCTTGATCCCTGGTGTGCGGATATCAAATTTCCTGACCAATTCGTTGGCATTTTCATCGATTGCCAGGCGTTCCAAAATGATCCCATTTGAAAACGGGCGATGGAAATACGTATTGAGTACAAGATTTTCTGCAATTGAACTGGCAAGGATAAGACCATCTTTTTGACGATCCTCTGGAATATGTGCGCTACCCAATTCGGTGATTCTCCTGGGGCTGCTCCGGGATACATCTTTTTCAGAGATGATAATTTTTCCAGAAAAGGGTGTTTTTAGGCCAGTCAGCGCTCGGACCAGCTCAGTTTGGCCATTTCCCTGGACTCCAGCAATCCCAAGGATCTCTCCGCCGTGGAGTTCAAAAGTAACATCATCAACGACAACATGGCTATGGAAATCACGTACACATAATTTATCTACGGTTAGAACAGTCTCGCGTAAATCGCCAGGTTTCTTGTCAGTTATAAGATCAACTTCTCTTCCTACCATCATTGTGGCTAATTTTTCAGGGCTTGCTTCTGCCGGGGTTGTAGCGCCAACAACCTTTCCTGATCGGATGACTTCTATCCGATCTGCACATTCCATCACTTCGCGTAATTTGTGGGTAATGAAAATGATTGATTTCCCCTTTTCAACCAATTTCTTTAATATATTAAAGAGTTCATCCACTTCTTGCGGGGTGAGAACAGCAGTTGGTTCATCCATGATCAGGATATCCGCATTCCGGAATAGCAATTTGATGATCTCGACGCGTTGCTGGAGCCCTACGGGTAGATTTTCAACCAGATCATCCGGATTGACATTCAATTTGTACGTTTCTGAGAGCTCTCTGATCCGATCTGCTGCTTTATTTCTATCCAAAAAACCACCAGGGCGGGTATATTCCTCTCCGAGCATGACATTCTCTGTTACAGTGAAAACTGGAATTAACATAAAGTGCTGGTGAACCATCCCGATCCCGGAGCGGATCGCATCGATAGGTGAGGAGATTTCTACTTTCGCTCCATTAATAAAAATTTCACCCTCGTCCGGTTTGTATAAACCGTATAGGATGTTCATTAATGTGGTCTTCCCGGCACCATTTTCGCCCAGCAGGGCTAAAATCTCACCTTTTTCCAATTTGATATCAATATGGTCGTTGGCGAGTACGCCTGGGAAACGCTTGGTGATGCCTTTTAACTCAAGTATGGGAGGCATTGATCCTCACTTAATGGGTTCTATTGGATTGCATTATTTTATCATTGTTGTTTATTCTCTGACAAAGAAAGAGCCAGGTTTGTTCACCTGGCTCTTCGTTGGACAAAGGGAAATTATTGAATGGGTTTCGGCGCGGGGATAACAATCTCACCAGAGATGATCTGTGCCTGTAATCCTTCGATTTCAGTTTTGAGGTCATCCGGAATGGTAATTGCAGAGTTGTATGCCAAAGCGGTACCACCATTATCCAAGGTCAGGACGAAGTCGCCGCCTTCCCAGGTGTTGGTGGTGAGCCGTTCGATTGCATCGTAGATGTGCACATCTACTTTCTTTAATAAGCTGGCTAAAATTTGGGCTGAGTATTGGGGATAGGTTTGTGTCCAGTCCTGGTCCACGCCAAAGATATAACCTAAACCCTTTTCCTGCATCACTGCAGCAGTTGCAGAACCAACACCACCATTCACTGGCAGGATGATGTCAACCCCTTCGTCCATCTGGCTTTGACCAACCGTGCGGCCTTTATCAGCATCGATCCATGATCCGGTTGCGGTTGCATTGCCAGGATTGTTGGCATCATATCCGATGACGGCAACCGTGGTTCCATGAACTTCATTATATTTCTGGACGCCGTAATAGTAGCCATCGCCAAAGATCTGGACAGCGGGTCCCATGATTCCGACATACCAGCCAACTTTTCCGGTCGTCGACATGCCGGCTGCTAGATAACCAGCCAAGTATGAAGATTCTTCCATCTTGGCTGAAACGCCACGGAAGTTGGCCAATTCAAATCCACCCATATCGACACCCGCATAGTATATTTCGGGGTTCTCGGTTGCGGCTTTCTTGCAGTCATCAGCCATCATGAAACCGACGCAGACGATCAATTGCGCACCTGAGTCTTTGCATGCGGTCAGGTTGGGGGCGAAATCGGTCGGTTGTGTGGACTGAAGGTAGTTACCTGAGACGCCGAAGTCAGCTATACCTCGTTCAACACCTGACCAGGTCAAGTCGTTGAATGATTTGTCACCAATACCACCGCTGTCGGTAACCATACATACATTGATTGTGGCTGCTGTGGCGGGTGTGGGGGTTGCTGATCCGCAGGCGCTCATTACGAAAGAAGCAACCAAAAAGATTGATAGTACAAAGAATAACTTTTTAGACATTTATTCTCCTCCTGGAGAGAAAGTGGATTTGTGGGAAAAGATTTTCCCACCCGTAACTTTAGTATAACGTATTTTTTCACTAATGCAAGTCATATCATCTGATTATTGGTCAGCCAAAAGATATTACATTCTTCTAAAAGTTGACCACTTCTTTTACAACTTCACTGCGGCTGACACCTGTCATGGCCAGCCAGGCCAATGCCATAAAGATGGTGCTGAACAGCCACAACCAGCGATACTCATTGCTCATTGCCCCAACCAATACCCCGCCCAGGGTGGGTCCTAGAACGGATGCAAGTTGAGACGAAAAATAGTACAAACCTGTAAATGCTCCGATCTTCTTCTCATCGCCATAATCATATATCAGCGGCAGGCTGTTGACATTGATCAGCGCCCAGAAAAACCCACACATGACCAGTACGATGACCAGGGTGGTGGTGTTTTGGACAACGAAATACCCCAGAAGAAGCATGCTCGTCAACCCGGCCAGGCCGATCCGGATGATGTTTCTGCGCCCCCAACGTGAACCGAATAGACCGGCAGGAACAGCAAAGAGGATGAACGAGATCGTCATCGTGCCGGTCAGGATGGAGGCGGTTCCCGGTTTTACACCCAAAGAGAACACAGCAAATGAAGACAGTCCGGTTTCCAGAGCGCTAAATGCTATGAACCATAATAGGATGCCCAGCAGAACATAGATCCCGCTCTTATTTGGGTTTTTGAATAATATGCGGATGTTCTCAAGGACGTTCACTTTTTCAACTTTTTCAGCGATGATCTGCTCGGGTTCTTTTATAAAGAAAAACACAGTTACCAATGCAATGATGGTTGTAAGCGTGCCACCTACAAAGGGGGCAGAACGTCCATAATTATCGAATAAAAATCCACCTCCAAAGTACGCCAGCAGGCCACCCACGCCACCCATCAGGTTGATAATGCCATTGACTTTGCTGCGATTTCCGGGTTGGAAAAGGTCTCCCAGCCAGGCAACTGTGGGAGAACGGAACAAGGCCATGCCGATATTGGTTATTAAAATGAAGACCATGATCGCCAGCACACTCTGGGCCACTGGAATGAAGATGAACCCTACAAGTGCAATAGGCGCGCCCAGCAATATCCACCCTTTTCTTCTGCCGAACCGATTCCAGGTTTGATCGCTTTTTGCACCAGCCCAGGGCTGCACAAACATATTGATGATGTTGTCCCAGGTCATAACGAACATTGCCAGAGCCGGAGCCATGCCAAAACCGACGATTTCTGGAATGGCCCGGCCTTCAGCGAGTAACTGGCGATTGAACTCCGGATTCCCGGCCTGGAGAAACAAGGGAATAAATTGGTTGAAGATCGGCCAGAAGGTACTGATCCCAAGAAAACCTAGACCCAACAAAAAGGTCTTTCTCCAGGGGAAACGATCTTTTGTCATCTTAGCCATATCTCCATAAAATGTTGGTATGAATTTTCCGGCTTATGGAAAGATTAATTGCTGAACGGGAAGTTTACGGAGTACTGCGTAATAATATTTCAATCATTTGTGAGATATATATCAACAATAAATTCAATTGATTATGCAAGAAGTAGTAAAAGCACTCCTGATAAGAGATTTCCAGGAGTGCCTTTTTGATTAATAGGATGGACTTCTATCCAACCAGGGCAGGAGCTGTGCTGGCCTCACCGCGGTGGACGCCAATCATGAGCAGGAAAGCCACCAGCATAAAGAACGGCGAGATCAGCATGACGGCATTGTAGTTGTTATTTGTTAATTGAATCATCCAACCGTTAACGTTTGGACCGACGATGGCTGACAAAGTGGAGAACAGGTAATACATGCCTGTGTATGTACCCAGGCGGGCAGTGGTGGTCATGTCAACCACCATGGGCAGGGAATTGATGTTGATCAAGGACCAGGCGATACCGGCAGCCATCAGGAACAGGCTGATGACCGGGATGGTACCCAACACCGGCAGTTTGGTCAGGACAATGGTCAGCGTGGCAGGAGGCAGGAAATACATGGCTCCGATCAATCCACCCAGCAGGAAGATGCCTATCATTATGGTCACACGCCGGCCGATCCTGGCTCCAATCACACCTGAAACCAGTGCAAAGAGTACAAAGAACAGGGATAAGTGGCCAAGCAGGCGGCTGCCATCCGCCTCATTTAGTCCGAGATGGTACTTGGCATACAGCGTAAAAAAGGCTTCAATGGCAGTGTAACCCAGGAACCAGAAAAAGATGGCCAGGAACAAACGGATGGCACTTTTTTCCTTGTCCCGCAACACTTCCATCAGGCTTTCCAACATGCCAGGCTGCTTTTCGGTTTCACCATATTCTTTGGGTTCGCGGATGAAAAACAGCACCAACAGGGCAGCCAGGATGACCAGGCCTGAACCCATCCAGAAAGGGAAAGCCGGGTTCATTTTGTAGAGGGCGCCACCACCGATGAAGGAGATGATCGCACCCAGTCCGCCCATGAAGTTGATGATGCCGTTGGCCTGCGAACGATATTGCGATGGGGTGATGTCTGGCATGAGAGCCACCACCGGTGTGCGCCAGAAGGCCATGCTCAACAACAACGTGCTTGTGCAAGCCACGAACAGGGGCAGGACCGCTGCCACTGGAATGATGCCAAAGACCAGAGCGCCGATCGGGGCTCCAATCAGGATGAATGGCATGCGTCTGCCCATAGGTGTGCGGAGTTTGTCTGACCAGGCTCCCACTGGAGGTTGAATGAAGAGTGCGGCAATATTATCGAGCGTCATAAAAAAACCGATCCAGGCTGGTGCAAGGTGAAACTTATCGGCCAAAAAGATGGGCACGAAGGCATTGTACACACCCCAGATTACACTTACGCCAAAAAAGCCAAAACCGAGCAGGAAGATCTTGCCGTATCTAAATTTCATGGTACATCTCCTCTTGAAAGTGTAAGATGATTAAAATGAAATTACTTTTTCTTTATAGAACTCCGAGCTTCGTTGATGGATTCATCATGCCAAGCTGGATTTCTAAATAATCTGATCAGAGGGTTTTTCTTTGCTGATTTTCTCCAGGAATTTGTGGTCGGTTTCAGACAAGTCTGCCTTTTCGAGCATGTCGGGGCGGCGTAGCCGGGTACGCAGTAAAGATTGTTCCCGCCGCCAGCGGGCGATTTTGGCATGGTCCCCCGAGAGCAGGATCTCTGGTACTTGCCAGCCGCGGAATTCAGGTGGTCGCGTGTAGTGTGGGTATTCCAACAGACCCGAAGCATGCGAGTCGTCGGCAGCGCCATCCGGGTCACCCAGAACGCCCGGCACCAGGCGTGCCAGCGCATCGATCAGGATCAGGGCGGGCAGTTCGCCGCCGGTTAGCACGAAATCACCAATGGAGATCTCGTCGCTGATCAAGTGTGTGCGGATGCGTTCATCTATGCCTTCATACCGTCCGCAGATCAATGCCAGGTGTGGTTGGGTTGAGAGTTCGTCCGCCACTTTCTGGTTGAAAACGCGTCCCTGAGGGGTGAGCATGATGACCGGACAGGCCGGGGGCGTTCCCAAAATAGATTCCACCGCAGCAAACATGGGTTCGACCTTCATGACCATGCCGCCACCGCCACCGTAAGGCAGGTCGTCGGTGACATGGTGGCGATCGAGTGTCCAGTCGCGGATGTTGTGAACCCGAACATCCAGCAAGCCGCGCTGGCGGGCACGATTCAGGATGCTACTGTCCAAATAAGAGGGGAATACTTCGGGAAGGAGCGTGAAAACATCAAAACGCATGGGTTCATTCTAGCATAATCAGGGGGATTGGCAAGATAAAAAATAGCAATTTTAGTTATGGAAATATTGCGAGGTACCAGGATTCCCTGATAATAATAAAGCTTCGTGACTTGGCGACTCGTGTCCCCGCTATTTGGGGATCGTGCTAAAGTCTTATTACCGTAAAGTCATTCATTAATAAATAAGCGGGGGCTACCGCCTTCTGTTTCTTAACCAACCCTGGGGTAAAATAAGGATTAACCCCAGGGCTATTATCTGTCCAGGGAAAAATAGAGGAGTATTCTTGGTTAGAAAAAGGATCGTAATCCTGGCGCTCAGCCTGCTGGCTGCCTGTTCGGCGCAGCCTCTTCAAAGCACAACACCCTCACCTGGCCTGCCGAGGGTACTGGCGGTTGAAACCTACCTGGCGGATATTGTGCGCAATGTGGCGGGTGATCGGTTGATAGTAGACAGCCTGCTGCCGCTCAACCTGGACCCTCACAGTTATCAACCTGCACCGCGCGATATCATCAAAGTCTCCAAGAGTGATGTGCTCGTCATTAATGGCGGGGGTATTGAGGCTTTTATTGCACCCCTCCTGGACAATGCCGGAGGGTCAAGGTTGGTGATCACGGCTTCGGCGGGGTTAACTCCCCGGCCCGACCTAACTGGTGAGCACCCGGAGGGGGATCCGCATTTCTGGTTGGATCCCAACAACGTGATCAAATATGTGGAAAACACCCGGGATGGGTTGATCCAGGCGGACCCACAGGGTAGCCAGGTGTACACAGAAAATGCTGCAGCCTATATGGTGGAGCTGCAGGCCCTGGATGTCTGGATCAAGAAGCAGGTCGCCCAAATTCCCCCCGATCAGCGCCAACTGGTCACCAACCATGAAAGTCTGGGTTATTTTGCAGACCGCTACGGCTTTACGGTGGTTGGCACCATCATCCCCAGCGTTAGCAGTGAATCTGTTCCCACTGCCCGTCAGTTGATCAGCCTGATCGACCGGATCCGTGCCAGTGATGTGCGCGCCATTTTTATGGAAACCGGTGCCAATCTCAACCTGGCCGGTCAAATTGCAGGTGAAACCAGCGCAATAATAGTGACAGACCTGCACACAGAATCCATTTCAGATGCAAACGGGCCGGCTCCCACTTATATTGACATGATGAAGTACAATGTCAATCAAATTGTGAATGCCTTGAAATAAAGACAGAATATAACTTCTTAATAAATTGAATTGTTGGCGCACGCCCTAAAATTCACCCGATTTATTGAAAAAATATCATATAAAAGCCATGGAAAAAATCTCCCCCCAAGAACCTGCCCGTCTGGAAATTGAAAGTATCAGTGTAGGCTATAACGGCGCACCCGTTTTGCAGGATGTCACTTTTCAGATCCCGCATGGGGCACGCGTGGCGGTGGTCGGTCCGAACGGCGCAGGGAAATCCACGCTGTTTAAGGCGCTGGTCGGGCTATTGCCTTTGCGTTCAGGGCAGATCTTCATCCACGAAATGCCATTGGGTCACCACCTGGACTGCGTGGCTTATGTTCCACAACGGAGCGAGGTGGATTGGCGTTTTCCGGTCACAGTTGCGGATGTGGTCATGATGGGGCGTTACGGACAGATGAGATGGCTGCAGACACCCGGTCGCGCTGACCGTGAAGTTGTGCGTACAAGTATGCTGCAAATGGGAATTACCGAACTTGCCAATCGCTCGATCAGGGACCTTTCAGGCGGACAGCAGCAGCGGGTCTTTCTGGCGCGAGCTCTGGCACAACAACCGCATATATTCCTGATGGATGAGCCTTTTACCGGTGTGGATTCCACCACACAGGAAGCAACCCTGCAACTTCTGGATCACTTGCGTCAACAGAATGTGACCGTATTGATCTCGACTCATGATTTGACATTGGCTGCCTCACGCTTTGATTCCATCCTGCTTTTAAACAAACGCCTGCTGGCTTACGGAACCCCCCAGGAGGTACTTACCCCGGAATACCTGCGACAGGCATTCGGCACGCATGTGCTTAAGCTGGCGGATGGAGCAGTATTGGTGGATGATTGCTGTCCACCAGAAGATGATCATGTTCACGGCTCATCCAGGGAGGCTGAATGAACTGGTTGCTTGAACCTTTGCAATATGCTTTCATGGTGCGCGGTTTGCTGGCTGCCGTATTGGTAGGCGTTTTATGCGCCATCATGGGCACTTATGTCGTCATCCGCGGTATGGCTTTCCTGGGTGATGCCATGGCGCATGCCATCCTGCCAGGTGTGGCCATTGCTTACCTGCTGCATGGCAACTTGCTGGTGGGCGCCCTGGTTGCCTCGGTTGTGATTGCACTGGGAATCGGATTGTTCTCCCGGGGGGGCATGGTCAAGGAGGATACTGCCATTGGCATCCTGTTTGCGGCAGCACTGGCTCTTGGCGTCGCTCTGATCAGCTCGATCCAGACCTATGCTGTGGACCTCTCCCATATTCTATTTGGCAATGTTCTGGGTGTCAGCACAGGTGATCTTTGGATGACAGCCGGGCTGGGATTTTGTGTTTTGTTGGTGGTAGCCATCAACTTTAAACAATTCATGGTGATTTCATTTGATTCGGTACTGGCTGCCACTTTGCGCCTGCCGGCTGAATTCCTGCGAAATTTGATGCTGCTACTTTTGGCTGTAACCGTGGTGGTCTCACTGCAAACAGTGGGGGTGGGGCTTTCGGTTGCCATGCTGGTAACACCGGCTGCCGCGGCTTACTTGTTAACCCGCCGCCTGCTGCCGATGATGCTTGTCTCCGCCCTGATTGGCGCCTGCTCCAGCCTGATCGGCCTGTACCTGAGTTTTTATTTGAATATCGTCTCCGGTTCTGCCATTGTATTGACAGCAACAGTTATTTTCCTGGTGGTGTTCCTGTTCAATCCACTTCAGGGATTGTTACGCCGCAGGAGCTGATCTGGGTTGTGAAGAATATGGGTTTTATGCGCTCCAGGAATTTTGTAATTATTGCAGTTGTCCTTTCCCTGGCGCTGGGCAGTTGTGGCAAGTCGCAGCAAACCATGACGTCATTGCCGGATGCTGATACTCCCACTATTTCAGCTTCCAACATTCCCCAGGCGACTGTCACAGTAACACCAGCTCCAACCATGGAAAACCCCGAATATGTCATCAAGCTGGCACTGGATTATGGACAGAAACAAGCCAGCGTGGATGAGACCATTAAATATCAGAACCAGAGCGGGCAGGAATTATCCAACCTGGTCCTGGCGGTGGAACCCAATCTGTGGGCAGATTGTTTCACATTGAAAGAAATTCGGGTCAATGGTCAGGTCAGTACAGCATTTGTGCTGGATGGGCAAAAACTGGAGCTTACCCAAGTACTGGCTCCCTTGGAAATAATCACCATTTCGATTTCATTTACACTTGCCATTCCCCAGATAAATGTAAACAATCAGGCTGCCATCATTCGAACCCAGGTGTTTGGATATACTTCCCGCCAGTTGAACCTGGTGGACTGGTACCCGTTTGTGGTTCCATATGTCCCTGGGCAGGGCTGGTTGTTGAATGATCCGGCTACTTATGGCGAACATCTGGTATACGACAGCGCCAGCTTTGATGTGACTGTCCGTTTTGCCGGCGAGACTGCCCCGGTGGTGGCCGCCAGCGGAGCGGAGACGCCAATCAGCGATGGTAAACGCTTCCTGCTCGATAAAGGACGTAGTTTTGCGCTTTCATTCAGCCCGGATTATTTGGTTAAAAGCCAGGATGTGGATGGGGTGACTGTGATAAGCTATTATTACGCAGGCAATGCACTGGGTGGGCAGGCCGCCCTGGATGCCACCGTGCGTGCTCTGCAAATTTTCAGCCAGGACTTTGGAACCTATCCACACTCCACTTTGAGCATAGTACAGGAAGAGACTGATTTCAGCATGGAATATGACGGTCTTTATTTTTTGGAACGACGGTTGTATTTCGGTTACAGCGGTGCTGACACAGATTTTCTGCCCACTATTGCTGCCCATGAAACAGCCCACCAGTGGTGGTTTAGCCTGGTAGGTACAGATCAGGCCAATGAACCCTGGTTGGACGAAGGTTTAAGCACCTACTCCGAGAGGCTATTCAACGAATCTTTCAGCCCTGAAAAAGGCGAGTGGTGGTACCTGGCGCGCATCACCCCGGACGAAAACAAGAATTGCCCGGTGGATATCAGCATTTATGGATTTTACGACTACAATTGTTATTATACTGAGTCCGTGTATAAGCGCGGGGCGATGTTTTTGCAGGCTGTGCGTGACCTCATTGGAGACCAGGCTTTTCTGGCATTTTTGAAGGACTTTGCCACACAATTTGCACATCGCCGCGCCAGCACCCAGGATTTCTTCACGTTCCTCCACCAGAGTAGCGATGCCGATCTGACAAACATCATCCAGGAATTTTTTAGAGAAGCACACTGATCCGGAAACTCAACCATGATCCCTGAACGCAGTCGTAAATTCTTACAGGCGCTATTGATCCTATTCGTGGTCAGCGGATGTGCAGCACCGGTACAAGCTCCACCCACATCTCTGGATTCGACCGTCGCCCTGGACCTGTACAGCACCTCCACGCCAACACCATTTCAGCCGGTTGCGAATACACCTCTGCCAACTCCGCTGCCCACCAAAACTCCTACTCCTTTGCCAACCTCCACTCCTTTGCCTACATACACCCCGCTGCCACCCACCCGGATGCCCGCGGCTGAAACCGACCAGGCCAGCTATATCTTCCTGGTGGACCTGGATTATGCCAATCATCAGCTGGCAATTGACGAAACCATCCAATATCCAAACCAGACAGGCGAACAATTGAACACCCTGGTTCTGGCGGTTGAACCCAATCGTTGGATGGGTGTTTTTCGGTTGAATCAATTGAGTGTGGATGGGCTGGAGACGAATGATTACAGCCTGGTGGACGGACGCATGGAGGTGATCCTGGCGAATCCACTGGCTGTTGGAGATTCTCTCAACTTGAAATTGGACTACGATCTGTATTTGCCCTGGAATGGTGCCGATCAGATCTTTGGTTACAACAACTGGCAGATCAATGTGGTGGATTGGTATCCTTTTATTGTGCCTCATGTATCCGGTACCGGTTGGCTGCTTTACGAACCCGCCAGTGTGGGTGAGCACCTGGTCATGGATTCGGTTGATTTCGATGTCACTATCCTGCAATCGAATGGCAGCACCGATTTGAGTATAGCCGCCAACGCTCCAGCTGAACTTGTTGGGAATGGAATACGCTACAGGTTAAGCGGTGCACGCACTTTTGTGTTTTCTGCCAGCAACGGGTATGTGACTTCCAGCGCCACTGTGGGGGACGTTACTGTAACCAGTTATTATGCCGAGGGAAATAAGAAGGCTGGTGAGGCCATACTAAATGCGACTGTGGAGGCCATCGGAGTGTTCAGTGATGTATATGCCCCGTATCCATATAAGACACTTAGTATTGTGGAAACTTTCTATCCGGACGGCATGGAATATGATGGCCTGTTCTACCTGAGTCGCAGTTTTTATGATGACTTTGACGGCACCCTGCTCAATAACCTGATCATGATCGGGATTCATGAGGCCGCCCATCAATGGTGGTTTGGGTTGGTGGGAAATGACCAGGCTATGGAACCCTGGTTGGATGAAGCCCTGGCTACTTACAGCGAAAGAATATTCTATGAGCGCTTCAGCCCTGGTGTGGACGGAGTTTGGTGGAATTTTCGGGTGAACGATTTCCAACCCACCGGAAAGATTGATATCAGCATCTACCAGGGAGGCATGTTCCGCCCATATACCGATGCGGTCTATCTGCGTGGTGCCAAGTTCATGGAGAATGTGCGCACGCGCGTGGGGGATGAAGTTTTCTTTGCGTTTATTAGGGATTATGCGACCCAAATGGGACATAAAATAGCCACAGCCGATGATTTTTTCAGGATACTGTACTCTCATTCTTCAGCGGATATCAGTGATATTGTAGCCACATATTTTCAGAACCCGCATTAGGAGAAATATGCAAAATACCCGCATGCCCGTGATGTTCGTGGGTCATGGCAACCCGATGAATGCCTTCGAAGATAATGAATTCAGCCAGGCCTGGACCCAGGTGGGCGCCAGTTTATTGGTTCCACGGGCAATTTTGTGTATATCCGCCCATTGGGAGACCATTGGCACGGAGGTGACAGCCATGCCACAGCCGAAAACCATCCATGATTTTTACGGGTTTCCCCCTGAACTCTTTGCCCTGCAATATCCTGCTCCCGGGTCGCCGGAGTTGGCAGAAGATATCCGTTCGACGGTCAAATCCATTGATATTCAACCCGATCAGAATTGGGGATTGGATCATGGCACCTGGTCGGTGTTGAAGCGCATGTTTCCGCAGGCGAATATTCCTGTGCTGCAGCTCAGCCTGGATCGAACCCAATCGGCCCAATTCCACTATGACCTGGGGCAGGAACTGAAACCCTTGCGTAGGCAGGGAGTTCTGATCATTGGCAGCGGTAACATCGTGCACAACCTGGGGCTGGTGGTATGGAAAGATATCGCCTTTGATTGGGCACAGGATTACGATGCCAGGGTGAAAGATTGGATTCTGCAGGATGACCACGAACCCATCATTCACTATGAAACTTATGGCAGGCCGGCGCACCTGGCTGTGAATTCAGCCGAGCACTATGAACCGCTTTTATATGTCCTGGGACTAAAAGAACCAGGTGAACCGGTTCAGTTTTTTACCGAGAAGATCTGGGGAGGTTCCGTCTCTATGCGTTCGGTGTTGATCGGGTGACAAAAAAAAGGAGACCTTATGAATGCCCTTGAACGTTTTCGCCAGGAAAAAGACCAATTCTTTAAGCATGACCAGAATTCACCGTTGGCTGTGGAACAGAAGCTGGTATTTAACAATCTGAACTACTTCCCGGAAAACCCCGATCTGCGCATGGAGATTGCCATGGAAATGATCGAGCCACCTGCAAGTGTCAATATGATCACATCCACCGGTGACCGCCGGAATTACCTGCACAAGGGACAGATCCGCTTCCAGGTGCAGGGGCAGGAAGTTATCCTGCAGGTTTATGTAGATGGCTTTGGTGGATATTTCCTGCCGTTTGTGGATGCTACTGCCCCGCAGGAAACCTACGGAGCCGGCCGCTACCTTGAGCCGGAAGAGATCCGACCGGGTGTTTTGCATGTGGATTTCAACCTGGCTTATAATCCTTTCTGTGCATACAATAATCGCTGGTCCTGCCCGATCCCGCCATATGAGAATCGTCTCAAGCTGCGTATCGAAGCCGGGGAAAAGAAATTTCATTTTTGAGATGCAGCCATTATGATGCGTAACGCAAGCACTTTTCAGAAAGTTTGATGATAATTCCATAATATTAATTTAATAATAAATATATTTAATTATTATGCTTGAATATTAAATATAATATTGACTAATATTAAAGTATTTCTTATAATAATGCAGATAATCAAAATAGATATTTACATATTTTGTAGCATTGCAAGGAGAAAGACTTATGCGCGACAAAATCCAGGCAGCATTAAAACTCAGCAAGGCCGATTACACCGAGATCCGTATCGAGGAGAAGGAATCAGCACGCATTTCATATCAGGGCAGGGATCTTGAAAATGCCAATGCGGTCATCGATAAAGGCGGCGTGGTGCGCTGCCTATCCAGGAAGCATGGCTGGGGAGTGGCCACTTTCAATAACCTGGATGACTTGAAGAACAAGGTAGAGCAGGCTTATCAATGTGCCCTGGTGGCTCAGAGCGAAGAACCTATTGAACTGGGACCCATCGAAGTGATCGAGGAACATATCCAGGCCGTGATGAAGCACGACTTTCGGGATGTATCCATGGCTGCCAAGAAAGCCCTGGTGGAAAATTATAACAATATTCTGCTGGGCAGCAGCGATAAAATCATTGACACCAATTCGGTATATGTGGACAGCTTCAGCCATGTATACTTTGCCAACTCAGAAGGTACCTACATTGAAGAAGAACGCCCATCGGTGGTAGTGGCAACAACCGCGATCGCGCGGGATGGCGATAATGTGCAGCAATCCCATGAAAGCTGCGGAGGACCCTTTGGATTTGAGTTTGCTCAGGATAAGGAAGAAATGGCCCGCACTGCCGCCCGACGGGCAGTGGAGCTGTTGGGCGCTAAAAGCGTGGTGGGGGGCCAATACCCGGTAGTTGCGGATCAGATGCTGGCAGGGGTATTCATCCATGAAGCCTTTGGTCACTTATCTGAATCGGATTTTGTTTATGAAAACCCCAAGGCAAAAGAAATGATGGTGTTGGGACGCCGCTTTGGCAGGGATATTTTGAATGTGTATGATGATGGCACCATCCCTGGTCAGCGCGGCACACATCGCTTTGATGATGAAGGCACGCCCACGCGCCATAATGACCTGATCAAGGACGGCATCCTGGTCGGACGTCTGCATTCACGTGAGACAGCCGCCAAGATGGATGAAAAAGTGACCGGGAACGCGCGTGCCGTCAGTTACCGTTTCCCGCCCATTGTGCGTATGACCAACACTGCCATCGAGAATGGCACCACTTCGTTTCAAGATATGATCAAGGATATCAAACTGGGCATCTACGCCTGTGATGCCTACGGCGGTGAAACCATGCTCGAGAATTTCTCTTTCAGCTCCGGGTATGCTTACATGATCCGGGATGGCAGGATCGCTGAAATGGTTAAAGATGTGATCCTGTCTGGCAACCTGTTCACCACCCTGCAGAATATAGATGCCATCGGGAATGATTTCAAATGGCTGGCGGTGGGCGGAGGCTGTGGCAAAGGTAAACAGGCGCCCCTGCCGGTGGGCATGGGCGCGCCCCATATCCGCATTCAAAATGTTGTCATCGGTGGTCAATAGCTGTCAAAGGAGCAGGATGCCATGGATCTTATGAAGGAATTACTCAAAAAAGCCGAACAGGTTGAGGTCGTAAACCTGCATAATGAAACCACCACGGTCTCATTTGAAGCGAATCAGTTGAAAAGCAGCTCGGTGGCCCAAACCAGGGGAACCGCTGTGCGAGTGGTACGTGATGGCCGCCTGGGGTTTGCCGCTTCCAGCGACGAAAAGGCCATCACAAAACTGGCGGCCAATGCACTCGAGTCGGCTGCCTATGGTGACAGATTGATCCTGAAATTCCCCACCGCAAAGCCGGCACAACAGGTGCGCACCTTTGACCAGAAGATCGTTGATCTGAGTATCTCACGCCTGGTGGAGATTGGCCGTGAGATATTGGATTTAATCCTGCCGGTGGAGCCGGATGCCCGTGTGAACCTGAACCTGACCCGCAGTGTCCAATCTGCCAGCTTGCGGAACCAGACCGGGTTGGATATTGCCTTTGAGCGTTCCCCGCTCAGTTTTGAGCTGGAAATTGATCGAATTGTCGGGGATGATGTCCTGATCATCTTTGATGTGGTCGGGACGACCCAATGGAATGATGAGTACCTCGGTTTTGCCCGCCGCCTGGTTGAGAAACTCAAGATGGCACGCAAATTGACGAGGATGCGTTCGGGGAATATGCCGGTGATCTTTTCTCCTTTTGGAGTGCTGGCATTGGCACTACCTTTGAACCAGGGGCTGAATGGCAAAAGTGTGTACAAGGGCACCTCACCCATGCGCGGCAAGATTGGTGAGAAATTATTTGATGAAAAGATCACGCTGATCGATGATGGCACCCTGCATGGCCGGCCCGGTAGCGCTCCGTATGACGATGAAGGCGTACCTCATCAGCGCAATGTGTTGGTGGAGAAGGGCGTTTTGAAGGGATTTATCTATGACCTGAGAACCGCGGCCCAGTTTGGTGTGGAATCGACCGGTAATGCGGAGCGCGGACTGTTCAATCAGCCTGAGCCTTCGTCCACCAATTTCATGATCCAGCCTGGTAAAACTCCATTGAAGGACATGATCGCTTCGATTAGCGAAGGCATCCTGGTGGAAGGACTGCTGGGACTTGGACAGGGCAACATCATCTCGGGAGCATTTTCAAACCCACTGGCGCTGGCCTTCAAGATCGAAAAAGGCGAGATCGTGGGCCGCGTCAAGGATATGTCCATTGCCGGGAATGTGTATGACTTGCTCAAGAACGTGGAAGCGGTCAGCCAGGAGGCCGAATGGGTGTATGGCTCCATCCACGCGCCGTATGTGTTGCTACCACAAATGAATGTAGTGTCGAAGGAATAATCCCAACTGGGCGGCGATGTTTACTGCCGCCCAGTTTATTTAATTCAGCAATTCTATTCCCTGGCAACTTGTGGGTTGACTAATTCTCATTTCATGAAGTCGTTATTTTGTTAACTTCAAGGTGACTTGTTGTCCATGCATTGGTGTCTGAAATAGGTTTAAAATAGCGTGGAATAAAGCCCGTTCTACCCCAGGAAACCCTCAAAATCCCCTTGACTTCCTCAAAAAAATCCAGACGGGGCGTTCACTCAGTTTTCGTTGAGATCATCTTCAAAAACGCATCCACTACCCGGGGATCGTACATTGATCCGGAATTCTCACGGATCTCCTGAATAGCCAATTCATCACTGATCGAGTCTTTATACGGGCGCTTATCTTTCATGGCTGAGAAAGAATCAGCGACACTTACAATTCGGGCGCCAAGGGGAATTTCTTCATTTCTTAAACCCTTTGGATAACCTTTTCCGTCATAGCGTTCGTGGCTGCAATTGATGATCGGTGCAACCCGGGAAAGTTTTTTAATAGGGGCAATCAAAGCAGCTCCAAGGTCCGGGTGTTTATGCACGATCTCCCATTCAGCGGAATCCAACTTGCCGGGCTTGTTCAGAATGGCGTCCGGTATCCCGATCTTACCAATATCATGCAGCAAACCACCCCAATAAATGTCTTCAACTTCCCCAGGGTTGCATCCAAGAATCCTGGCTGTTTCTGAAGCCCAATTGGCAATCTGCTGGCTGTGGATGTTGGTGTATTCGTCACGAAGATCAATCGCGTTTGCCAGGGTCACTGTTGTTTGAACGAAGGCACTTTCAAGCTCTTCATAGAGACGGGAATTTTCTATGGAAACAGCTATTTGATTGGATAGAGCAGATAAGATCAAGAGATCATCACGATCAAAGGGCAGAGTTGACTTCTTTTCACCAAGAATGATTATGCCAACCAGGTCCCCTTTTGCGGTTAATGGAATGAATATTTCTGCATGTATTTCTTTCAATTCCTCGATTTCCCTACCCCACAAGGACTTGAAGATTGGTAGCAAGGTGAGATTGTCTATTGTGAGGGTTTTATTATTTAGCGCCAACCAAGTTACTATAGGGTGATCGGAAGGAAAACTCTCTATGCTTTTTTGGTTATCCCCCATTTGAGCAATTATACGGAATTCTCCGGTGTCACTTTTTTTGACGAGAACCGTCCCGTTGTGTATATGCCAGGTAGTCAGGACTTCAGTAAGTATCAAATCTGCCATTAGATCGAGATCCATGAGAGAGGCGGTGGTCTGGCTTAACCTTTGCAACATCAGACCGGCGTTATACTTTTCACGGTAAAACAGGCGGTCAATCCATTTCTGGGCTCGTGAATTTAAAGGGGCAAGCACAAAAGAAAACAGTGTACCAACGATAATGGATGTGATGAAGACTTCTTTGCCAGCCAGTAAGTGGAATAAGTTTAATACCAGGGAAATTCCCAGGAAGTAGATTGCTCCAAAAATTGCTGTCGTTATGGAGTAAATCAAACCCAGGCGAATTACCAACTTGGCATCCAATAGTTGGTGGCGAAGAATTGCGTATGCAATAAGCATGGCAGTAATTACATTTGCTGCTATATCTATCGGATATTTGCCAAGTTCTGTGAAGTTTACTAAAACTGCCAGGATCGGAATTGTGATCCCCAACATCAGGTAACGGATACGATTGCGATGGTTGGCATCCTTGCTGTTCTTAAAAATTTTGAACAATTGGATGAGACTATGTATTGTTAGAATATATAAAGGCAAGGCGATTATTGGAAGAAAAAATCCAAATTCATAAACAAATGTCCCGGTATTATCCAGGTAGGCAGACTTTATCACCAGATCGGAAAAAAAATCTACAAAAAGTGCGCAAATTCCATAAAACAGGATTAAAGGTATCCATTTACTGCGCAAGCCAAATAATTTTTGGACAAACAGGTAGAGAAAAAACAACATTGCCAATGGCGAGGCTGCCATAGCCCTGAACCAGGGAAGGGGAGGCACCAGTCCGGATGAAGCCAGAACTGCGCTGATCGACCAAAATAGCATTATGACCAGGTAATAAAGGAATAATTTACGTAACTGGGTACGTGGCTTGGAATAAAAAACCAATAAAAATATCGCTAGAAACGCTAAAGTGGCAAACCCCGAGACCAGGGTGCTGATGGACCAATACATGGGTTTTTTAATCCATTAAAACTGTTATAAGATCTTTTAAAATATCGGGGGATGGCTGCATGTGGGGTGGTCTAATATCCTCAATATCCGCACCGGCTTCAACCTTGGATTTCTTATAGGCATTGAACGACCCTGGAGGCAGACGGGTAAAGACCAGCGGATTGATCCCCAGATCTCTTTTAATGTCGTCATATTCGTGGAAGAGATTTCTGAATTGCTCATCCAGAAGGACGAATATCTCTTCATCAGATTGGATACTCTGCCCTTTTAACTCAATATATATATGGAGCACGGGATTTCCAGAAACGATCTCTTTGATGGCTAACCAATCCAGGTACTGAATGCCAGTCGCTTCGATCGCTTTCCAGATTTCTCTTTCGGATAGAATGAGATAACTGCTGATATTAATAATGTCATCTGTGCGTGAGTAGAACTGCACTTGTGGTAGAACCGAGCCGATCTCTTTGTCTCCAATGGATACCACTTTAAATAAATCAAACAAGCGGTAACGGACAAGAATTCCACCCAGAAAATTGGAAATTACGAGTTCGTAAGTACCAACCTCCAGCTCATCCATTAAAACGGTTTTGGGTTGGTAGGATGGATCGGCTTTATTTTTATTGACTTCATCCAGCGGAATGAATTCCAGAAAACCATTATCAGGGAAAAATGTCATTCCTTTGAAATTCCAGGACTGAAAACAAAGATTGCCGCCTTCGGTGCAGGAAAAGCCTTCCAGAGGCTTTTTGCCCCAGTAATACTCAATTTTTTCCCTGTATATTTCGGTGTCGGTACCACCCGACATGATACCTTTTAGTTTCCAGATATCTTTGGGTAAAATATTGCGCTTATTGATCTTGGCGATCATGACGGCTTTAATGAGCCGAAACAAAGTGGCGACATTTAGCAGGTCTTTTGATGGCTGGGTTTTACTGGATTGGGATTCAAATTGTTCCCCCATCCTGGCCAGGACGATCGACAAACCTCCGAAGTAATCCAAACCTTGCTGCATGGCGAGTTTAAAACCGGCTGCGACGCGATCCCCGTATTCCATTTTTTCGCCTTCATCGAGGTTTGGAAGGAAAATCGCATGTAGATTTTCCAAGATCGAATAAGCCAGGTACCCCGACACGTATGGCCTGGGGGCGGTTGCCATCAGGAATTTGTCATTGCGCTCAAGTTTTACATCTCCAGGGTTTGTGCAGGAACTCATCAGCATGGCAGAGATTATCGAATCGCTGAGATGATCATAGAAAGCCTGGGTATAGGGGATCCATTTTGGCCCGAGATCCGAGGCACGCCCCGAGGTGCGTGCCCATACATAGGGTTTGACCGGAAGGTTTTCTTCGTTCTTATCAGATAATAAACTGGCATAATCAGAAATTCTGGTTAATGGTGTTACCTGGCGAAATTCTTCAATACTCGTTGGGATATCCGAGCCCATGAAATGTTTCCCGACATTCGATGCCCCCAGCAATTTAATCTGCTCGAGCATGAGCCGTTTTTGAATATCCATAAACTCACGCATACTGAGCTTTATATATCCACAATGTTTATTCCAGAGCTCATCCTTTCGGCCTTCTTCGATCAGCTGTAATGAACTTGTCATGCTTCTCCTCCTTAAATTTTTACGGCTTGAATTAATAATGGTGAAGGGATGAACCAATTTTTTGAAGATAATTTTTTAATTTTGAGTTCCTTAAACCCTGACCTTAATAATAGCGCTTGCCATTCTTCCTTTGCCCGGACATTGGATATTGCAGAGGATTCTGCCCATGCTCTGGAATGATTCTCTGTAATTAAAAAATAGAGATACGCAACTATGCGGATGAGGAACTTTACACCCGGAATATTCCAATTGAGGGAACCACCCACGTCGATGATGGAAAGTCTCCCATCTGAAGTAAGGATCCGATGGCTTTCAAAAACGAATTTTTCAACTTCCATATGGTGGGTTGCGAGACCGCAGATGACCAATGAGAATGTACCCTCATTATATGGCATATCCATGGCTGATGCACATATCAGTTCACCTTCATCTCCAATATTTGAATTCTCAAAACGATCCCTGGCTCGCTTGAGCATGGGGTAAGTTATGTCCAAAGCATGGATATGATTCTGGCTACGCCCTTCCCTGGCAAGGTGATGCGAGATGACGCCGGTTCCAGTGGCTACATCGAGAATCGTATCAGTTTTAAATATAGGAGTTCTTTCGATCAATTCTTTTACAAACCCTTGATAACTCCACCCCCAGAACAAGTTCAATTCGGAGTTTACTTTTCGTTCATAATCTGGAGCCATATCCGTAAAAGCTTCGACCAGGATATCCTTTTCCTGTAATGGCATATTACCTCCGTAACTGAATGGATAGATTTTACCAAAGAAAACGGGAAATGCTTAAGTAATTAAAAAGATGCACCCGGCTTTATCAAACCTGGTGCTGGCGAAAAATGGTGTTGGGTCTTAGGTTTTCAGTCTTTTTGAAAGCCCTGAATCAAAGAGCTCTGATGAATGATCCAAAGATCATTCATCAGAGCTCTGCTCAGGATAAGGATGTGTGTTGTTAAATTTTTACCTGACAATTGCAACCACACCAATTACCATTATGCATATCGCAATTAACGGAATGCTGACCCTTGGGGAAAGAAGGTGGTTGAGAAAATTTGTGTTTCCCTTGATTATATTCACATACTCTTCCAACGGGTTTATGTTTTGATACATGGTATTTTCTCCTTTAATGTAAATACAGTATAACCATGTAGGATAAAAATTTTATTTGCAGGATTGTAAGGAGGGCTTACAGGTTTGTAAGCCCGGGTTAATTTCGAAAAATATACCCCCATATATAGGGGTATATTAATTATTTATCGTACCTGTAAAAACCACCGATAGGAAGCCTGCCACCATTAGAATATCCACGAAAAAAATGATCCACCCAAACTGATTGACAGCACCTGTTAATATTCCATGCAGATCAATGATCACCAGGACTATCATGGTCAGCAATAAGCTTTTTGAGATGGCTGTCTGCATGCGTGAGGGCGGGAGATCCTTGAGCTGCCAAAGCACCAGGCTCAACCCCAGCGCACAGGCTCCCGAGATGCGGGTGTTCATGATACCGGTGGTGGATAAGGTGCGCCCAAACATCGACATGGTTAAAGCTGGAAGTGCCAGGAAAAGGATGGCATTGATGAACGTCAATATTGCGGTTATGGAGGCAATGCTTTTATATTTCATAATATTTCTTAGCACCTTTCGGAAAGAACAGGTTGTAAATAATTAATGGATGGGATGTTGATCCTGCCATAGGCTTTTTAGTGTATTGACTGTGTGAACAGGCTCAGATTTTATATCTTTTATTCAGGCTTACTTCGCCAGCAGATCCTGCAGTACCTGGTGGGATTGTGCCTCAACGACAGCATGCAGGCTCTGCCCGTGGGCATCCATGGTCACCACCACTGGAAGGTCAATAACTTCAATGACCCACATGGCTTCCGGAACGCCGAATTCCAGCTTGTAGACTTCCAGCACACGTGTAACGCTCTGTGCGATGTAGGAAGCTGCGCCCCCGATGGCATGAAAATAAACAGCCGGGGCATCCCGGCAGCCTTGCAGGGTTTTGGGTCCCATGCCGCCTTTGCCGATCACGCCTTTGAGGTTGAAATGCTTCATTACTTCTGCCTGGTAGGGCTCCTCGCGGATGCTAGTGGTGGGACCGGCGGCCACGAATTTGTACTGCTTTGTATCCAGGCCGGAGACAACCGGCCCGCAATGGTAGATCAGGCTGTCTTTCAGCAAGGGTTTGATGGCCCCATACACCTGTAAGTCATCACCCTGGGGGGGGCGGGTTTTTCTGATAAAGGTATCAATCATCCACTTATGGACTGTGTCCCGGCCTGTCAGCATTATACCGTTGAGTGTAACCGGGTCACCGACCTTTAAACTGCGAATGGTTTCATCACTGATGGGGATATTGATCTCACGCATGTTCATTCTCCTGTTGTCATTTCGCCAGGTCAATCGTACGTCACTTCATTGTCCTTAACGGACATCTTGCGCCGCCGGTAAGCCCAGCACATATAAGAGACTGAAACGAAGTAACTGGCTGGCAGGCGGTGCAAACCGGTGATCCTGGTTTTGAGAACAGTAGTTTTGCCACCAAAGCCCATCGGTCCGATGCCCATCTGGTTGGCTTCGTCGGTCAACTTCTGTTCCAGTTCAGCCAGCTTGGGATCCGGGTTGCCTTCATCCATCTTGTTGAACAAGACTTCCTTGGAAGCCAGGTAACCGGAACCACGGTCGCCTCCGAAGGCGACTCCCAAAATGCCCGGTGCACAACCCTGTCCCTGGGCTTTTTGCACGGCATCCAGCACCACTTTGCGCACCCCGGCCAGGTCACGACCGGCACTCAGGCGTGAATCCGGCAGTGAATATTGTGCACCCACGTTCTCGCAACCGCCACCTTTAAGCATCAACTCGATGGTCAATTCGTCCCCTTCGACTTCCTCGAAATGGATGGTTGGGAAGGCTTTGCCCCCCAGGTTATTTCCGCTGTTTTTTTCAGTCAGAACATTCACGGCGTTCGGACGCATATAGGAGTGCCGGGTGGCTGCCTCCATGGCAGTACGGATCTGCTCCTTTAATTTGCGTGTGCTCATGCCTTCGGGATAATGCACATAAAAAATGGGTGTGCCGGTATCCTGGCAGATGGGTGTGGAATTCTTGCGTGACAGGGCAACATTCTTCAGGATGGTTTCCAATGCCCCGCGTGCGGCTGAGCCCGGTTCTTCGCGCTCAATGGATGTGCACAGCGATTTTTCAACATCCGCGGGCAGATCGGTGGATGTGCGGCGGATAAGTTCAAGAATATTCTCGGTTAAGTCTCGCATGGCAGTCTCCTTTGATGAAAATCCATCTATAAATATACACCTTATGGAAAAAAATTCTAATAACAAAACGCCAAAGTTATAGTGACACAAGGCATTCAAAATCTGAAAATTTTAAATCAGCATGTCAGACATTCTTCCCCAGAATTAATTAATAGATACTGCATTGCGATACAATAAATGGATATGGAAGATACAATCAACGCGCCCATTTTTCGAACCCGGTTCAAAGTGCCACCGGAAGCGATCGACGAGAACGGGCATGTCAACAATGTCAATTACGTGCAGTGGATGCAGGATGTGGCTGTACGCCACTACGAGTCGATCGGCGGAGTGGAACCGACCCAGACCTTGGGAGCCACCTGGGTGGTGCGGTCGCATAACGTGGTGTATCTTAGCCCGGCTTTTGAAGGCGATGTGATCGAAGTGCGCACCTGGGTGGTCAACCTGCGCAAGGTGCGCTCTTTGAGGCGTTACCAGTTTGTCAGGGTGTCAGACGGAAAATTGCTGGTAAATGGAGAGACGGATTGGGTGTTTGTGAATGTCCGCAATGGCAGGCTGATTGCAGTACCTCCTGAAATCGCTGGTTTATTTACATTGTTGGATGAGTAGTTGTTCCTGGAATTTCAGCAACCAATAGCTTATTAAGGTATGCCATGCTTTGCAGAAAACCTGTTAAATGTCTGTAGTATCCATTCCGGTACATTGGGAATAATGACAAAAATAGCCGTACGGTTTTATTGCTCATCAACTTTGGGACATCCCCTTGTTTTTTCATTCATGATGCGAAAGGAGTATAATAACCGGGCAGGGGAACCTGCACATTTATTTCATCCAGGAGGTGTGAGTGATAATGGATTTACCCAGGTATGCATATTTCCACGGTAAGATCATTCCTTACTCCGAAGCCAAAATAGGGGTGGCGACACATGGTTTGAATTATGGCACAGGCGTATTCGGGGGCATACGTGGCTATTGGAACGAAGAAAAGAAAAAAGTGTATGTTTTTCGACCGCTGGATCATTTTCGCCGTTTTCTAAATTCCTGTCGGCTGATGTGTATTGATTTAGATCAAACTCCTGAAAGCCTGACACAAATTCTGCTGGATCTGCTGCATTCCGATGTTTATCAACAGGATATTTATATACGTCCACTGGCGTACAAAGCTGACGAATCGATCGGGGTTAAGCTGCATGGCTTGATCGATGATTTTACAATGTTTGCGATCCCATTTGGGATGTACATCAAGAATGATACAAGTGCCCATTTCACCGTTTCCTCATGGAGGCGGGTGGACGATAACATGATCCCGGCGCGCGGCAAAATCACCGGCGCTTATGCCAACTCAGCCCTGATCAAGACGGATGCTGTGCGGGCTGGTTTTGACGATGCCCTGGTGTTGACCCAGGAGGGACATATCTCGGAAGGTAGCGCCATGAACATCTTCATGATGCGCAACGGCAGCCTGATCACTCCCCCGGCAACTGAAAACATCCTGGAAGGCATCACCCGCCGTACGATCATCGAACTGGCTGAAAACGAGCTGCACCTGAAGGTGGTCGAACGTCCCATCGACCGTACCGAGATCTATATCTGTGACGAGATATTCATGACCGGAACCGCCGTGCAGGTGACTGTGGTTACCCAGATAGACCATCGCCCGGTGGGAAATGGCGTCATGGGTCCTGTAGCCGGTGAGCTGCGACGCCTGTTTGCAGATGTGGTGCGTGCCAAAAATCCACGCTACGCCCATTGGAATCTGGAAATTTGATAAAATTATAAAAGACCTCCCAGGATCAACTTGGGAGGTCTTTTGATTCATACAATAATAATCAGGGTGTGGGCAACGCAGTCGGCGTGGTGGACTGGGCAGCCGCATCTTCAGCAGTCTGTGGCATGCTGTTCATAATCCAGCGCATGAAGACATCCACAATGTTCGCTCCCAGCACTTTCTTGGGAGGCATCACCCCGATGATCTCCTCCCCTGCTTCGTCGAGAATGTTTTGCTCTTGAATGACTTTCAGCAAGATGCTGTTTTCATCTGCGGCGGTGATCAGGGGCACATTGTCCCCGGTATTCAAGATCTCTTCATAACTGGTCATAAGGTAATTGCCGTTATCCTTGCCCGCCCGGTGACAGGAGACACAGTAACGCTTAACGATGGGGGCGATATGTACCTCATAAGAGGGCACTTCTCCAGCTACAAGAGCCGGGAAGAGGGGCGCCATGGGTGGCAGTTCAAAGCGGTCATCCCAGGTGAAGCGCATGAAGGTAACGATGTAATCGATCTCGCTCTTGGTCAGGCCTTCGGAATTGTAAGCTTTGCCAAATGGATTCATTCCAGCATCCGGGCGTCCGTAGACGATCACTTCGGCCAGGGAGGCGTCATCCAGGGTGTAGAGCACATCATGCCCATTAATGGGCATGACCAGCTTGCCTTCCAGTCCTTCCACGCCCTCGATGGTGGTCACCTTGCCGTCATCTCCGTGGCATTCCACGCAATTGACTGAGTACAGGTCTTGACCGGCAATGATTTGATCGGTCAATGTGCTGGCTACACTGGTTTCTTCAACGGCGACAGCCGGAGCCAGAGCCAGTGTGGCTCCGGTCAGGCCGGCCATCAGGACGACTGTTCCGACCGTTGCCCAGATCATGCTTTTGGCAGGTGCTTTCTTAAAAACAAAGTTCATAAGAGCCAGCAGGCTGTATCCAAGAACTGGAATGACCAATCCGCCTATGGTTTGCAGAATACCGGGCAGGTAAAAACCCTCCCCCAGGGTGGTGGGAATATCTGAGATATAGGTCAGGCAGACCATGCTTGTTACAAAGATCGCCATGAAGCCAAGCGCAAACTTGCGTTTTCCATAATAACGGTAGGGTGAACGATCGATGAAGGGCAGGCAAACCAGCAACCCGATGAAGATACCCGGGATGATGACGGTGGCCAGCCATTCGATCTTTCCAACCAATGGGATCTGCCCGTACAGGGCCAGAAACTTGAACAGGAACAGGAAGTACCATTCCGGGCGGGGTACATAGCTGGTATCGCTTGGATCAGCTTTGGGTTCGACTGGCACACCAATGAAAGTGGCCAACAGTACCAGGATAAGTAAAATGGCCAGAGCCATAAGGGCATCTTTAAAAATGCTGTCAGGCCAGAAGCGTTCGCCTTTTTGAAGCGAGATATCGTAGCGTTTTTTGATGATCTCTTTTTGTTCATCTTTCATGGCAGCGCTCCTAGTCTTCTTTGTTCGGGAATTGGGATTCACCGTGTTTGATGATTAGGAACAGGTGTACACCAATCAACCCAGCCAGCATGGCAGGCAGGATCCAGATATGGGCTGCGAAGAACCGTTGCAAGGTCAAAGCACTGAGCGCCGGACCGCCGCGCAGGGTTTTCAGGATAAAATCGCCAATAAATGGAACGCTGCCGGCGATTTGTGTGCCCACCGTGGTAGCCCAGTAAGCTTTCTGATTCCAGGGTAGCAGGTAGCCAGTGAACCCCATGAAAACGGTTACCAGCAGTAACCCGACGCCGATCAACCAGGTTAGCTCACGCGGGTATTTGTAGGAAGCTGTAACAAACACACGCAGCATGTGGATGAAAACCACCAGCACCATCAGGGAAGCACCCCAGTGATGAATGCCACGGATCAGCCATCCAAAGGATACGCCGGTCATGATGTACTGGATACTGTCATAAGCATGGTCGGGGGATGGTGTGTAATAAACGCTCAAGAAAATGCCGGTGATTCCTTGTAATACAAATAAGAACAGGCTGGCGCTGCCCAGAGTGTTCCACCAATTACCGCGTGGCTCGGGGCGATCAAGTGTAGCTTTGTAGATATCGTTCAAACCAAGACGTTCATCCAGCCAGGCATATATTTTTTTCCACATGGTTAACCTTCCTTGACATGGATCTGCAGGTTGCCTGCATCATCAACTTTGAATTCTGTGTAAACATCCAATGGTCGGGGGGGCGGGCCATCAATCACTGCGCCGTTAATGTCAAATGAAGCATCGTGACATGGGCAGACATATGCCTGGGTATCTGCATGCCAGTTAATCTGGCAACCCAAATGGGTGCAACGGCTGGAGAGAATGACCATGTCTTCGGGAGCTTCTGATTTTCGCAGGACGAAACCACCGTAACTCGTGGCAGTCCGTTCCCATCCGTTAACCTGGGTGCGGGTGAAAGAGAAAGCATAGGGTTCACCAATCGGGATCTTGTCCAGTGTCCCAATGGAAACCCAGGCGTCCTTGCCACCGGCACGCAGCGCCGGGCTGATCAGATAGCCAATGGCTGGCAGACCGATGGCCGCGCCGATGACCGTGCCCACAGCAACGGTCGTCAGCTTTACGAAATCCCTTCGATTTATGTTATGGGAACCTGCCATGTAAACCTCCTGAAGGAAGAAAATGAATCCGGAACCTGTGGGTTATTTAAGAAAAAATCAAGAAATGATACAATAACCCATATTACGATTATAAAGATGATTTTATCATCCCCAAGAGGATGTCTAGACCTATTAATCCATGAGTATTGTCACTATTCCCCTTATATAGGGAAAAGGATAATTACTGTATCTTCTCAATAAAGTGGGGAAGATGGGGGGTGCGGGGACAGCCTGGCTGCCCACACCCCCGCCCCCGTTTTATTGAGATAATTCTAATTACTTTAGAAATTTTCTCTGACAGGGGTATTTATCCAATATTTATTTTTCTGAGGAGGCGTCGATGGGGCTTAAAAGGAATGTCAGCCTGAAAGATGGGTTGCGCTATCAAGGCAAAGGTCCGATGCTGACATATATCCTGCATCGCATCAGTGGTTTAAGTATTGTTCTGTTTGTTGCCCTGCATATACTGGCAGCCTTCTTAAGCCAGCAATACAGCAGCAGCGCCGGGACGTTTATTAATGATATCTACGAGAGCTGGATCTTCCAGATTTACATTATATTCTGCGGACTGTTCCATGCCATCAATGGGCTGCGAATTGTCATCCTGGACTTGTGGCCAAAATTGATCGAGTATCAAAATGAGGCCATCTGGATCGAGTGGCTTGTCTTTTTGCCCATCTATGGCATGGCTGTATTCGTCATCATCCGCACGGCGCTGGCGGGCTAGGAGCCTATCGATGAAATCACGAACTGTATCCATGGCCAAACGCGGCTTTAATTTCGAAACCACCATGTGGATCTTCACCCGGCTTTCAGCCCTGGCAATGTATCTGTTTGCCCTGATCGGGGTCATCGGTGCGCTCATCATGGGCGCCCGCACCCAGATGAACATGGCAGACCTCATCCGCTGGACCTTTATGCCCAATCCCAACCACGTCCTCAATACCAATGTGGCCGATCTGGTTCCCTGGAGCACAGCCTTCTGGAAACTGACCGGCAGTGCTTTTGTGTTCTTTGCTGCATCCCACGGGCTGCATGGCGTTTTGAGTGTGATCGAGGATTACTTGACCCATCCCGGCCTGCGCAAGTTTTTGCGTCTGGTGGTTTTTGTTATCCTGGTGGTAATGACAGCCATTGGCATTTACGTACTATGGACTTCATAGGAGCACCCCAATGAAAACACATCAATTTGAAGTACTGGTGGTTGGTGCAGGCGGAGCGGGTCTTATGGCAGGTCTATATGCTTCCC